>JGI20163J15578_10000415_pt1 | contig 17585 bp, 14 predicted proteins | sample TergutCu122P1_FD_15578 | JGI IMG/M metagenome (IMG submission 15578)
CCTGCCGATTTTTATTGGATTGCTTATCTTTTTTTCAATTGTAATTGGTATTTATGGTTTCCTAGACTTGAAAAATAGAAACTGGTATGGGATAAGAGAAAATTATATCGCTAAGGGCACTCGGTATTATGTGTTGTTTATGATATTGTGGTTGATTTATGCAGCATTATCCTTTTTTTGGCAAAGAGATTTTGCAGGCTGGATGATGGCAATTAATTTTCTAGTGATAGGGAATTTTTGCGCCTTTTTGTTTCCCTTTTTTTTGAAAAGCAGGCAAGATGTTTTTAGAACTTATGGAATTTTGGGTATTTCCGTGTTGGCTCATAATCTAATTGGTTGGTTTGAAGTGATTACTCGCATCTATCTCTTTCCTTCTCTGAAAGATGCGGCTGGTTGGGATGGGAGGCCGGTGTCTGTTTTCTATAATACGAATAATTTCTCGGTATTTTTGTTTTTTGGTGTATTCATTTTGTGCGCAAACTTCCAGACAACACAAAACAAAGTAGTGAAAAGTATATGGTTCTTGGGAATGCTATCTAGTATTTTGTTAATCTTCTTAACGGGTTCTCGGGGCGGATTGTTAACTTTGGGTATTGGAGGGTGTATTTTTGTTTTCCTTAGATATTTTGATTACATAAAGAGAGGTATTGGCTACCTTTGGAAACGGAAAGCCATACTTTTTGTAACCGCCATTCTTGTGGTGATCGTGCTTGGAGCAGGTTATTTTGCTTTTTATCAGATTTTTTTTACGGGGGAAAGAGCAACTTCCGGTATTTCAAGAGTCAATCTAATCAACAATGGTGTCATGTTTTTGGGAATTACTTATGGGCGGGGAGTAGGAGCGGGGAATATAGAATTTTGGGTACGTAACTATTGGGGGTATTTTACCTATGGTATTGTTAATATGCATAATTGGTGGTTTGAGATTTTGACTGCGTATGGAGTTGTTATATTTCTATTATATCTCGTCTTCTATGTAAAACTGTCGACGTCTTCCTTTATGAGATATGTAAAAGAAAAGGATTCGGGACTACGGGCAGTCCATATGGCCAATCTATGTATTTTGGGAGGCTTTATCGTTGCTTCCACGATACCAAGCTCAATCATGCCGGTTGTCTGGTTTTGGGCGTTTATGGGAGTATTAATCGGGGTACAGAAGGAATGTATATATGAATGATTTCATGAAAAAATTTGCACAATTTTCCCTGGGACCGGTAGTGGCCGGATTTATCGGCATATTTACGGTTCTATTAACGAGCTATTTTATTCTTCGAGAAGACATGGGGAAGGTAGGCATGTTTACCTTAATGCAAACGTTGATGGTTTCCTTCGTTTTTGTAGGATTGGATCAAGCGTATACGCGAGAATATCATGTGGAAAAAAATCAGAGGAATTTGTTTTTCCATGCACTTGGAATCCCGCTCTTACTTTCGGTATGTTTCTTATTGATACTTTCTGTGACCCCTTACTTTTTTTCTTATCTGCTTTTTGGAAGTAGGGAGTATCCGGGTGTAATTATTCTGATAGGAATATTTGGTGTTTTTATTACAGTGGAGCGGTTTGTATTACTAAATCTTCGGATGGCCGAGAAGGCCATAGAATTTTCCGTGTTTACGATTGTGTTACGAATCCTAGTATTAATACTCACCCTTGTATTTGTGTTATTCATCCGTCAAGATTTTTTGGCAGTAGTCTACTCCATGATTTTGGGCCAGATGATAGGAGATGTGCTCCTTTTTGTACGTAATTGGAAGATGTTTTCTTTGAAGGGGATTGGTCTAGACACAAGACTACTGAGAAGATTACTCCTTTTTGGTCTTCCTTTACTAGTTTCTGTAGGGATAGGGAGTGTGTTGTCTGGATTTGATCGAACTGCACTGCGGATATGGAGTGATTTTGAACAGCAAGGAATCTATGCCATGTCGATGAAATTGATGGGTGTATTGCTGATTTTTTCACACGGTTTTACTACATTCTGGGTCCCAACAGCATACCGTTGGTATGAGGAGGGAAAAAACACTAGGGATTATAAAATGGTGAGTGACGGTATCCTAACAGTTATGGCTTTGGCGTTTGTTGGGGTTCTCATCTGTCGCCCGGTTGTTGTGTGGATACTGGCTTCTGAATACAGTGATGTTCAGTTTCTACTGGGATTTCTGAGCTTGTGGCCAATCATGCTAATGTTAAGCGAAACCACCACCTTGGGAATTGTATTTTCACGTAAAAGTTACCTGAATATATTTGTTTCTGTGATCACAGCAATAGTAACTATCGGAACTAACGTATTGTTGGTTCCGCGTTATGGTGCCGTAGGGGCGGCGGCGGCCATGGGAATTTCTTGGGTTGTTTTTTTCTTTGCTCGAACCGTATTTTCTTTTAAAGTGTGGGAGGGATTTCGAATAACAAGACATATAATCATCGTTGTTTTATTGGTGTTTTTGGCTTTTATGAACACGAGAGAAGGGTTTTATGTTATAATAGTCAATATTGCCAGTCTGCCAATTATTTTATTAATTAACTTAGATATAGTTAAGCTTTTGTATGTTAAGGTAAAAATGCAATATAAGCATAGGGAGAGTAAATGAAGAAGTTATTGATTATTTGTGAGTTTTTCGAGCCAAGTTCTATGATTGCAGCAACTAGACCCACTAAGTTGGCCAAGTACTTACATCTTGAGCAGGAATATGAAGTAACTGTTTTCATGAGAAGAGTGAAAGAGGCACAAAAAAGAAAAAAGACAGATGTACATAACTATGTGAAAGAAACGCATTATGTACCATCATTTTGTCATCTTTTGAGAGTTATTTATTTCCCTCCCCGGGCAATTCGCAAGATTGTGGTTGCTTTACTATCAAAGATAGCGCCTCACTCATCGTTTTATCAAAATGTAAGTCATAAACTGAATGGATTGGTGGGGAGGGTGTGTGAGCAGTTAGACTATCAAGAAGGAAAGAAGCAAGGCAAATGGATTGCTAAGCAAGTAAGGGAAAGTGGCGAGTCCTATGATGTGATTTTTTCTACGTATGCCCCATATTATACCGTATTTGCCGGAGAATTGATTAAGGCGAATCAACCAGATTGTTTTTGGGTATGTGACTTTAGAGACTCTATAAACAGAGGGTTTGCGTCGTCTAGAATGGAAAAAAAATTGGAAATATTCATGGACAAACATTGCCAAGGTGCGGATTTGATAACAGCAGTATCGCAAGGTGTCTTAGATGATTTGCCGATGAGTTTGGATGTGATCGATGAACAAAAGAGAATGGTATTGCCCAATGGTTATGATCCGGAGGAGGTTTTGGGGACTACACAATCAGACGATTTACATAAAACAGAGGGTCTTATTTTTGTATATACGGGGATGATGTATGTAGGTAGAAGAGATTTGAGTCCGTTTTTTCAAGCAATAAGAGAGCTGTTAGACGCAAAGGAGATCGAAGAGCAGAAGATACGAATATACTATGCAGGATTTGATGGAGAGGTAACTAAAAATCAAGCGGCGAGATATTATATACAGGACTTAGTAAAGGATTTTGGCTATATTTCTAAGGACGATTCATTGTTGCTTCAGCATAAGGGTGATATTATGCTTCTGGCCAGTTGGAACTCACAAAAATCCCAGGGTATTGTTACCGGAAAAATCTATGAATATATGATGATGAAAAAACCGATTGTAGCAACAGTTATGGGAGATTTGGCAAAAAGTGAGATTAAAAATATGATGGAGGAGATGGACTTAGGTTTTTGTTTTGAAGAGATGACAAAAGCTCAAGATTTTAATTCGTTGAAAACATTCATTGTTGAGCAATACAAGCATAAGGAAGTGACCGGAAAGGTCCGATATTTCGGAAATGAAGAAAAGATAGCAGGATACCAGTATAATAGAATCGCCTCCACGTTAGCGAATGTAATTAACATGAAACGAGGAATTAAATGAAGATAATGACAGTTGTGGGGGCAAGACCGCAGTTTATCAAGGCGGCCCCCTTCTCAGAGATATTTAGAAGAGAGAATAGAGAGATATTAGTTCATACAGGACAACATTATGATTCTAATATGTCAGAGGTTTTTTTTCAAGAACTAGACATACCCAAGCCGGATTATAATTTGGAAGTAGGGTCCGGGAGTCATGGAAAGCAAACAGGAGAAATGCTGGGGAAAATTGAAGAAATTATCTTATTAGAGAAACCCGATGGACTGTTAGTATATGGTGATACAAATTCTACTTTGGCCGGGGCATTGGCGGCAAGCAAATTGCATGTGCCGGTGTTTCATGTTGAAGCGGGATTGCGTAGCTATAACAAGCTGATGCCGGAAGAGCAAAACCGTATTCTCACCGACCATATCTCAGATTTACTTTTATGTCCTACTCTGACAGCGGTTGCCAATTTGGCAAAAGAAGGAATTACAGAACAGGTGATAAATACCGGTGACATTATGTATGATGCAGCACTTAGGAATGTGAATATTGCACGTAACAAAGGTAATCAATTCGCGAAGGGGCAATTAGCAGGCGAACAGTACTATTTGGCAACCATTCATCGGGCGGAGAATACAGATGTCTCAGATAAGCTGAAGACAATCTTTGCGGCTTTAGAGCGTTTGGATAGAAAGGTTATCTTTCCAATTCATCCACGAACAAAGAAAATGGTGCAGGATCTAGAAATTCGAACCCGAAATGTCATATTGATAGAACCGGTAGGTTATCTTGCAATGTTAAATCTGATTGTGGATGCGTATATGGTGATTACCGATTCAGGCGGTTTACAAAAAGAGGCGTATTTTATGAAAGTACCATGCACTACTTTACGAGACCAGACTGAATGGGTGGAGACACTGGAGAATGAATGGAATGTGTTAAGTGAAATTGATGAGAATCAGATCATATCAACAATAAATCGAGACTTGGACTGTTTGCGCTATCCACAACCAGAAGTATTCGGAAATGGAAAAGCGGCAGAATCTATCTGTCAGGCGATTGAGAAATGGAGGAAGTAGAAATTGTATAAGATAAGAGAGAAATTGAAAGATAAAACTGCAACCCTAGGAGTAATCGGATTGGGATATGTGGGTCTTCCTTTAGCTGTTGAAAAGGCAAAAGCCGGGTATAGAACGATTGGGTTTGATGTTCAAGAATCAAAAGTAGAGATGGTTAATCGAGGGGAAAATTATATCGGCGATGTGGTGAATGAGGATCTCTTTGAGATTGTAAACTCGGGGTTACTAACTGCGACAACAGATTTTGCACAAGTGGCTCATGCCGATGTGGTGGCGATTTGTGTACCGACGCCATTAGACCAATATCAACAGCCGGATATAAGCTATGTAACCAACTCCGCGGAGAATATTGTACCTCATATGCATAAAGATATGTTGATCGTTTTGGAATCTACCACTTATCCGGGGACAACAGAGGAATTGTTAAAGCCAATTCTGGAAAAATCGGGATTGGTTTGTGGAGTTGATTTTTGCTTAGCCTTTTCACCGGAACGTGTGGATCCGGGAAACTTACTATACAAAGTAAAGAACACGCCAAAGGTAGTAGGAGGTGTGACTTCTAATTGTACAGAAACGGCAGCTATTCTTTATGAGAGTATCCTAGAAGCTCCTATTCATAGAGTATCCTCACCATCTATCGCGGAGATGGCGAAAATCTTGGAAAATACCTATCGCAATGTAAACATTGGCTTAGTGAACGAACTAGTGATTCTGAGCCATAAAATGAACATCAATTTTTGGGAAGTAATTGAAGCAGCGAAATCCAAACCTTATGGATTTCAGGCATTTTATCCCGGTCCGGGACTTGGAGGACATTGCATTCCACTGGATCCTTATTATTTGTCTTGGAAGGCAAGAGAGTATGGCTTCCATACCTCGATGATCGAAGCCTCGATGATGGTCAATGATCGCATGCCGGAATATGTAGTTGAGCGAGCAAGCAAAATCCTCAACCGTGTACGCAAAGCACTAAATGGCTCGAAGATACTGATACTTGGGGTGGCATTTAAGCAGGATGTTGATGATTATCGAGAAAGTCCGGCATTAGCAGTTATAGAAGAATTGGAGGAAGCGGGAGCGGAAGTGAGATATTATGATCCTTATGTGTCTGACTATAATTATCATGGTGAGGAAAAGATAGGGGAAGGAGCATTGACTAAAGAATTGTTGGAAAGTGCTGACCTTGTTATTATCACTACTGCTCACACCAATGTTGATTATGGTTTTGTACAAGAACACGGCAAAGCTATTTTTGATACAAAAAATGCTATGCGTCGAGTAGAGAACAGAGAAAAGATAGAGCTTCTGTAGATTAAAGAAAAGGAATCAATAATATGAGTTTAAAATATGCATTAATTGGATGTGGGAGAATTTCGCCCAATCATGTTGCAGCGGTATTGGAAAATGGGATAGATCTTATAGCGCTATGTGATATAGAAGAGATAAAGATGGATGAGATTATTGCCGAGTTCAAACTACCGGAAGATACCAAGAAATATATCGATTATAAAGAAATGCTAGAAAAAGAACAGCTTGACCTTGTGGCAATCTGCACGGAAAGTGGAAAACATGGTAAGATTGCTCTGGATTGTATTGAAGCAGGTGTTCATCTGATTATTGAGAAACCGATTGCCCTTTCTCTTGCCGAAGCGGATGCCATTATTGCAAAGGCGAAAGAAAAGAAAGTGAAAATTAGTGCTTGTCATCAAAATCGCTTTAATAAATCAGTACAAAAGATTAGAAAGGCAGTAGAAACCGGAAGATTTGGCAAACTTTTGCATGGGACTGCCCATGTTCGATGGAATCGAGGCGAGCAATACTACAAACAAGCACCTTGGCGAGGAACCTGGGAACAAGATGGCGGAGCTTTGATGAATCAGTGTATTCACAATATTGATATATTACGTTGGATGATGGGAGAAGAAATCGTCGAAGTCGTAGGGATGACTGATAGATTGTCACGAGATTATATTGAAGCAGAGGATTTAGGGCTAGCTCTGATTCGATTTGCCAATGGTGGTTATGGTGTGTTAGAAGGAACTGTAAATATCTATCCTTCCAATTTGGAGGAAACGTTATACCTTTTTGGCGAGAAAGGAACAGCAAAAGCAGGTGGTAAGTCCATCAATCTAATCGAAGAATGGCGATTTGGTGATGAACTGGACGAGCCAGAGGAAGTGAAGGGAAAATATAGCGAGAATCCCCCTAGTGTATATGGATTCGGGCATACTCCACTTTATGCGGACATGAAAGAGGCAATTATAAATAATCGAGAACCATATGTAACTGCGGAAGATGGAAGAAATGCTTTAGAATTAGTTCTAGCGGTATACAAATCGGCAGCAGAAGGAAGGGCAGTAAAGTTGCCCCTAAAAGAGTGTAGTACGATAGATTTTGAGGGCAGATTTGAACCTTAGCAAGTAACCATTTGCTTCAAGTGTAGTACTAAGAAGTCCATAAATCGGGCTAAAGTTCGCGAACAAGTAGGGTTAATGAATGGTGATTGTTAATTTCTACTAGTGTTGGATTTCATGAAACGACAATGATAGGGGTAATGGGATGGAATATTACGTACATGAAAGTAGCTATTTAGATGCGGATGTGAAGATCGGAACGGGAACAAAAATCTGGTATTTTTGTCATGTTCAGAAGGGAAGTCGGATTGGAGAGCAGTGCTCATTAGGACAGAATGTGAGTATCGGCAACAATGTAAGCATTGGCAATTTTGTCAAAATTCAGAATAATGTATCGGTATACGAAGGAGTAAAATTAGAGGACTATGTGTTCTGTGGACCTTCCATGGTATTTACCAACGATTTAACACCAAGAAGTAAATACCCAAAAGGTACGGAAGCCTATAAGAAAACCCTAGTGAAGTATGGGGCTTCCATAGGAGCGAATGCCACCATTGTATGTGGAAATACGATTGGTGAGTGGGCAATGATAGCAGCAGGTGCGGTGGTGACGAAAGATGTGCCGGATTATGCTCTTGTGGCAGGCATTCCGGCAAAGCAGATTGGTTGGGTGTGTGTATGCGGAGAGCGTCTAGAAGCAGAAGAGGAAAAGATATATATTTGTAGCGCATGTGAACGGAAATATCGGTATATGCCGGAGGGTTTGTTAAAATTAACGTAAGTGTTTCAGGAGAGCACATCCAAAAGCTTCGCTTTTCTCCTGAACAGTTACATATTACGAAAAAACGAGTAGGTAGAGCTATACGAGGTGATTTAATGGAGTTTCGAGATTTAAAGACACAATATCAAGTATATAAAAAAGAAATAGATAATGCTATTCAAGACGTGTTGGTTGCCGGTACATTTATCGGCGGTAGAGTAGTTTCGTTTTTGGAGCAAAGATTAGCGGATTATGTGGGAGTTGAACACTGTATTTCCTGTGCTAATGGCACTGAAGCACTGAGTTTGGTGTTGATGGCATGGGGAATCAAGGCCGGAGACGCAGTATTCGTTCCAGATTTTACTTTTTTTGCGACAGGCGAGGTGGTTTCCCATATCGGTGCAACTCCGGTTTTTGTTGATGTGAATCGAGAAACCTTCAATATGGATCCTAAACAACTAGAAAGAGCCATCAAAAAAACTTTAGATGAGGGAAAGATTATTCCAAGGGTTATCATTCCGGTGGATTTATTTGGCCTTCCGGCTAACTATCAAGAGATAAGTCGAATTGCTAATAGATATAATTTACTTGTCTTGGAAGATGGGGCTCAAGGTTTTGGTGGAAGTATTAAAGGTAAGATGGTTTGTAGTTTTGGGGATGCCGCGACTACCTCATTTTTTCCTGCTAAACCTTTGGGATGTTATGGGGATGGAGGAGCTATCTTTACAGGCAATGATGATTTAGCAGAGTTATTACGTTCTCTCAAAGTGCATGGGAAGGGGAGCGATAAATACGATAATGTGAGAATTGGTGTAAACTCACGATTGGATACCATCCAAGCGGCAATCCTAAACGTGAAGTTAACAGCCTTTATTGCCCATGAATTGGAGGATGTGCAACGAGTATATGAATGGTACACAGAGCGATTAAAGGAGATTGTAGAAATTCCGAAGATTCCGGAAGGATACAGTTCGAGCTTTGCTCAATATACGATTAAACTCAAAAATAGAAAAGAGCGTGATGGGCTACAAAGTGAATTGAAAGCATCGGGGATTCCAACTATGGTGTACTATAGTAAACCGATGCATAAGCAAGTTGCTTTCACTGGCTTGCCATATAAAGAGGAAGATTTTCAAGTGACGAATACATTGTGCGATACGGTTCTTTCACTACCTATGCACCCTTATCTAAAGGAGTGTGAAGTAGAAAAAATATGCAAGGGTATAAAGACATATATGAGGAGAAGATAGAGAAAAAGAGAAAGTAATAATGGAAGTATCAAAAAGAAGGGGTTGATGAAATGAGTACGGTTATCTTTTTGACTGCCGGTTACCCTTATGGTGACGGTGAAACATTCATAGAAAATGAAATCGATATTTTGGCGGATAAATTCAATCGAGTAATCGTTATCGCCACTGAAGTTGCCCCAGAAGTAAATGTGGTGAGAAAACTACCTGATAATGCAATCTCTTTGCGAATTAACAGAAAGGAAGGAAACATAGCAAAGCTGAGTAGCTCATTTGTTATGGGACGCCTATATTTATCCGGGAAAGCATATAAAGAAGATTGGAAAAACAGGAAGAAATTTTCCGAAAGAAAGTTTATCTTACGAGTGGAAGAACGTAGTTGGTACATTTGGGAAGAAATCCGAAAAAGTGGAGTATTAGATGATATAGAAACAGATGAAATTATAGTTTATAGTTATTGGCTTCTAATTACAGCTCGTGTAGGAACACTTATTCAAGAGCAGAGTGGCTTGCAGATTAAGCATATGATTTCGCGTGCTCATCGATTTGATTTGTATGAGGAAACCTCTCATGTAGGATTCTTGCCTTATCGAAAGCTATTTTTTGAGAAGTATGATATTATCGCCTCTTGTAGCAAAAATGGAACAGAATATCTCGACAATTTGCGTACAGAAAAGAACGTGGACGGCGCAAAAGCAAAAGTTGTAACGGCTTACCTTGGTACACGCGATTACGGTGTTCGTAATACTGATGAAACTGAAGTGTTGCGAATTGTAAGTTGCTCTCATTTAGTTCCTCAAAAACGGGTAGAACGAATTGCTATAGCGTTGAGAAAGATAAGCGATACCTACAAAATACATTGGATACATATAGGGAGTGGGAGTCTGCTTCCGACTTTGGTGAAAACAATCGATTCATTGCTTGAAACCAAACATATAGAAGTAAATTTACAAGGAGCACTATCCAACTCAGAAGTAATAGCTTTTTATCAAGAAAACCCCATTGACGTATTTGTCAATGTTAGTAGCAGTGAAGGGTTACCGGTGTCCATTATGGAAGCGATGAGTTTTGGGATTCCGGTAATTGCCACAAATGTGGGAGGCGTTTCAGAAATTATCGAGAATAATGTGAATGGTTTTTTATTAGAATGTGAGTATGAAGATAAAGACTTGATAGAGAAGATAGAAGAGTTCTTAAGGATGAAGCGAGACGGGAAAAGTGCAAGTTTTCGCAAAGCAGCCAGAGCGACCTGGGAGAAACATTTTTTGGCAGAGAAACAGTATCATACTTTTTGGGAGAATTTGCTAAAAAGAGGTACATGTGCACGGGAGCTAAAATAGAGGAAAGAGATACTTTTACTCAAAAGGAAATCATGATATAATGCCGAAGGTCATAAATCGATTATAAATATGAAGAATAGAATTGGGATAAAGAGTAGAGAGCAAATTAAAAAGAAAGCAAATGGTATAGCATGAAAAAAATGACAAAAAAACAATTTGTACTTACCTCATTAGCGTTAATGGTAATCCTTTTTATACTGTATTGGTTTTATCTTCCCATGGAAGTTGGAGGACAACGTCCGGGCAATATTTTTATGCAGATATTTTATGTAGGATTCATTGCTGCTACAACAGTAATGTTAGTTGCATTCCTTTTTTTGGGGGTACTTAAAAAGCCGTATATAGTTTACCAGATATCGATAATAAAACATTTCCGTCATTTATTATTTTTAATGATCAAACGAGATTTTGTGACGAAGTATCGAAGGAGTATACTTGGTGTTTTATGGTCAATATTGAATCCATTGTTAACTATGTTAGTATTGTCCATGGTTTTTTCCATGTTGTTTAGAGGTTTTGATGTAGAGAATTTTCCTATTTATGTACTGAGTGGACAGCTGATTTTTAATTTTTACAATGAATCCACCACCACAGCTATGAATTCCGTAGTAATGGGAGCCGGAACCATCAAGAAGGTATACATTCCAAAGTATATATTTCCTCTCTCTAAGGTGTTTTCGTCAATGGTTAATCTTGGCTTCTCTTTTATTGCCTTTTTGATTGTTTTTGTGGCAACTAGAGCATCATTCCATTGGACGATATTTCTTATCCCAATCCCAATTTTGTACCTACTACTATTTTCCTTAGGAATAGGAATGTTACTTTCTGCCATGTCGGTATTTTTCCGTGACCTTACCTATATATACGGTGTATTTTTAACACTTTTAATGTTTCTTACTCCGATCATGTATCCGGTAAACATACTTCCGTCGCGTATATACCATTTGCTTCATCTTAATCCGCTGTTTCATTATGTTAATTACTTTCGTGATTTGGCTTTAAATGGAAATATTCCGGGATTGTGGGAGAATATCATATGTCTTGGATTTTCCTTGGCTGCGCTAGGGGTCGGACTTTATGTAAAAATATCACAACAAGACAAATACATCTTATATTTATAAGGGAGACCAACGATGGATAATTTGGCAATTCAAGTATCTAATGTTTCGATGATGTTTAACTTAAGTCGCGATAAGGAAATGCGATTAAAAGAGTATGTGATAAAAGCCTTAAAACGTCAGCTTTATTATGATGAATTTTGGGCCTTAAAAGATGTTAGTTTCAATGTCTCAAAAGGTGAGGTTATGGGGATATTGGGGCTAAATGGAGCCGGGAAGTCCACGTTGCTCAAGGTTATCGCAGGTGTCTTCAAGCCGACTAAAGGAAGTGTTAAGATAAATGGGGCGGTGGTTCCGCTGTTGGAACTAGGTTCTGGATTTGATTTTGAGTTTTCGGCAAAAGATAATGTTTACATGAATGGCGCTATATACGGGCATTCTCCTTCGTATATGGATACTCTTTATAATGATATCATGGATTTTGCGGAACTTTGGGAGTTTGAAAATGTACCATTGAAAAATTATTCATCCGGGATGACGGCAAGACTGGGATTTGCCGTAGCCACCCAAGTTGAACCAGAGATTTTAATTGTTGATGAAATTTTGGGAGTTGGAGATTTTCAATTCAAGGAAAAATCAGAAGCACGTATCCGGCACATGTTAACAAATGGAACTACGGTTCTACTAGTTTCTCATTCTGCTGAAACCATACGCTCTCTTTGCTCTCGGGCAATGATATTACAACAAGGTAGCCTTGTTGCAATTGGAGATGTGGATGAAGTAAGTCAGATATACCAGGAAGGTGGCGTATGAACTTAGCTAAAAAAGGTATGCAATATTTTCATGAAAATGGGTTTATCTTAACAGCAAAAAAAACGCTAAATAAATGCTATCGGATTGTGAAAAATATACCTTTGCGTGTAGCAGAGAAGTTAATAGCCAATAGTAAGATAAAAGAGTTGCATGAACTAACAAAAGGAAAGAAGGCTTACATCTTCATTCCCTGCATTGATTGGCAGATACCTCTTTACCAACGTCCCCACCAGATGGCCTGGGAACTTTCTACACGTGAGAATTCGGTAGTGTTTTTTGTGTCAGACCAGTATAAATATGATGGTTTTTGCTTTGACAAGAAAATAGAAGAAAACCTATATCTCTATTCAATTCCAGTGGTGAAGCACTTAAATGAGATATTATGCGGGTGTGAAGAGATAACCGTTATTATGATGTGGACTAGGCAAGCAAGCTTGCTTGGCAAAATCAAGTACGATAAACTAATATATGACTATGTAGATGATTTAACTTTGTTTTATTATTGTGATGAGGAGATGGTTAGGACTCACGAAGAATTGATGAGGACAGCGGACTTGACCGTAGTAACGGCAGATAGACTATATGAAAGTGCAAAACCTTATGCCAGAAATCTGCTTCTTAGCGAAAATGCGGGAGATTATCATTTCTTTAGTCAGAGTAAAGGTTGCGCGGTGAATCCTTTGATTGCGCCGTACTTGAGCAAATATGAAAGAGTGTTAGGATATTACGGTTCCTTGGCTCGTTGGTTTGATTACGAAGTCATTTTGCATGTGGCGAGAATGCGGGAGGATTGGTTGTTTATCCTGGTGGGACATCTGTTTGATGAAACTGCGAGGCAGGCTCTAGCAGATAAGCCTGATAATATTCTATGCATTCCGGCCCAACCATACAAAAACCTTCCCTCTTTTTTAACGGCTTTTGATATTGCTTTAGTACCCTTTGTGATAAACGATATTACCTTAGCCACATCACCGGTGAAAATATTTGAATATATGGCGGGAGGCAAACCAGTATTATCGTCAAATCTTCCGGAATGCAAGAAATATAAAAGTGTATTTCGTTATCAGGACAAAGATGATTTTATTATACAAGCAGAGGAAATATTTTCACTGTCTAAAGAAAAAGAGTATTTAGCATTGTTAAATAAAGAAGCCAGAGAGAATAATTGGGCAACACGAATAGATAGCATTCTTAAGAAGTGTGAAGAGGTTAGTTAAATGAAAAGAGCTTGTATCATAACTTATGATGAATATAGAAACATTCCATATGTCAATGATTACGAGGAGATACTAACCTCTAATGAGATTGAATATGATTTTATATTTTGGAATCGCTCGGAGGATAACATTGCATCTTACAATGGCAAAGGTACAGCTCATATTTTTGACTGGCGGGTAAAAAAATCTAAGATTTCAAAAATCCTCCCCTTTTTTTTGTGGAGTAGATTTGCTCGTAAGGTGCTTAAAAACAATAACTATGATTTTCTAGTTGTATGTACTACGATTCCGGCAGTGCTGTTAGCGGATAAGTTGATTAGAAAGTATAATGGAAAATATTTATTTGACATTAGAGACTTTACATATGAGAATATTGGATTGTACAAAGCTGTACTGAAAAAATTAGTGGTCGCATCGGGGATAAATGTGATATCTTCAAAAGGCTTTTTGAAGTGGCTACCTGAAGGTGGTGAGTATGTATGCACACACAACATAACAATGCATTAACAATAGGATTTGTGGGTGGCCTGCGCTACTTTGATATTAATAAGAGAATTATCGATATCTTTGGCAACAGTGAAGAGTATAACCTATTGTATGTTGGTAAAAAGCACCCGGGCTGTGACTTGGAGGAGTATAGTCTTGCAAAAAAAATAAGCAACATAAAGTTTATGCCTGCCTATGACAATGATGATAAGCCGAAAATATACGAGAATATTGACATTATCAATAGTGTATATGGAAATGATACTGCGGAGGTGTGCACCGCATTACCTAATAAATTGTATGATGCGGTATTGTACAAGAAACCTATTATGGTATCAGCGGGTACATATTTGCAGGAAGTTGTAGATGAGTATTGCCTTGGTCTTGCTGTGGATTTAGACAAGGATGATATTGAAGATGAATTGGCATGTTTTTTATCTGGGTTTGACAAGTGTTTATTTTATGAAGGCTGTGAAAGATTCTTGAAGATTGCGCTAGAGGAAAAGGGAGAAATGTTAAAGCAAGTGGATGAATTTATCAAAGGAATGTGTAGGAGTATTGCAAATGAGTGTGATAGTTGAAAAAGAGAAGCAAGATGTAAAATATCATGAAAAGAGTAAAAATCCAGACATTAGTACTTGGGACAATGTGGCTCAAAATTATAGTATTGAAATTCAAGATAGTGAACGAGAGCTTGGAAATGAAATAGTAGAGTTGCTAAAGCAAAATAATATACTTCCAGGCAGTAAACTACTAGAACTTGGCAGTGGTAGTGGACATCTTTCAGCGTGTTTAGCAATGGCAGGTTATGAAACCGCCCTTCTAGACTTTAGTCCTGAAGCGATGAATAAAGCTCGTCAAACATACGAAACATATAATTTGGAAGGCGATTTTATTTTAGGCGATATGATGAATTTGGATGTATCTTTGAACAATAGATATGACTTGGTATGGAATAGTGGAGTTATGGAGCATTTTTCGGACGACACAATCCTTACAGTGTTTCAAAGGATGAAAGAGCTTTCGACAAAAAGATTACTCATTGTGGTGCCAAACCCGTTATCAGTTTCTTACTTAATACAGCGATATATTTTACAAGCACAGAGTAAATGGGATTATGGGAATGAATATTTACGCACAGATTATACAAATGCTTTGATGGCAATAGGGGCAGTTGATATTTCAATACATTATCTTGCTAAGAAAGAAACCAAGTTTAAAGTTCAAACGCTAATATACGAGAGTGAATTTTCTGATGCCTACGCAGATATGCTTGAACGCGATTTATTGCCCAGCCATGAAAAATACTTGGTAGCGTATTTTGCATCTCTCTCAAATGAAAGGCCTAACAAAGAACAATTTGTAAATTTAGATGCGGATGTACCAACTCAAATATTCAATCTAAATGCAGAGAGATATGGGCTTGCTAAGAAATTTGAACTATTGCAAAGCAAAAATGATTTGCTGAAAAATGAGAAAAAAGTATTACAGGATCAACAATGTGAACTGATTAAAACAAATGAAGCACTATTAGCTGAAAAAAATAACTTAGAAAAACTTAAAAATTCATCAGATAACAACGCCCTCTATCTATCTAACCAACTTAATAGTTTATATAATAGTCGCACATGGAAAATGACAATGCGGATAAAGGGAATTGCTCAAAAAACAGGGATTATAGTGGTAGTTAAAGCTATATCAGTGTTTAGGCGTAAGGGTATAAGAGGTGTAATAGAAGGAATTCGAAAGCAATCTTCAAAAACAGATATTGAGCATATGCAGGTGGATGAAATAGATAGTGTTATAATTGAAAAGTTAAAGACAGAAATTGTAGAAAAAAGAATTGTGATATTTCCTCCTACCATTGATTGGGATATGCCATTGTTTCAAAGACCTCAGCAGCTTGCTCTTGCATATGCAAAAAAGCCTGATTTTGCTGTGGTTTATTTAACAATGAACCAAAAGTATGATAATGTAAAAAACGTTATAAAGATAGACAATAAGTTATGGGTGATAAATCAAGCCTGCTTTGCTGAATTGGCGAAAATAATAGAAGAATATGCTTGCGAAATCATCCAGTCCATTTCATGGACCCTCAATATACCATATATTAATAAAATTAGAACAGATAAACTCATATACGAATATATAGATGAAATAGAGATATTTCACGGATATGATGAGCAGATGAAAATGGATCACGAACTTTTGTTGAAAACGGCAGATGTGACGGTTTGTACAGCTACAAAATTATTTGAAAAGGCAAAAGACATTGCGGCAAATCCAATTCTCTCTACAAATGGAGTGGATTATGATTTTTTTGCCAAAACGATAAAGACCCCGGTAAATAAATTAATAGAAAATGAGATTATAAATTATGATTATGTTTTAGGGTACTATGGTGCGCTTGCATCCTGGTTTGATTATAATCTTGTGGCAGAGATAGCAAGGACTAAACCAAACTGGTTATGGGTACTGGTTGGTGTTAATTATGATGGAAGTTTGGATAAAAGCGGGATTTTACATATTCCAAATGTAATGTATATTCCGCCACAAAATTATCAGGCGTTACCATCATTTTTGACGGCGTTCGATATCGCAACAATTCCTTTTTTGCTTAATGAAATCACTTTGTCGACGTCACCAGTTAAAATCTTTGAGTATATGGCTGGCGGAAAACCAATACTAGCGTCTTGCATGCCAGAGTGTCTAAAATACAAAAGCGCATACTGCTACAAGAATGTAGAAGAGTTTATTGTATATGCGGAAGAATTATTAACTCTAGATGAAACAGATGTTTATTGGGAAACCTTGAAAAAGGAAGCTTTAGCAAATACATGGGAAACTAAGACAAATGAAATTCTACTTGGTTTGGGGATAGGAGATGAAGTATGAGTAGAGAACGAATGAAGAGATTATTTACAGGTAAATACGCTAAGGTAATTGAGCCGAACTGGCTTTACGTTAGCCTCTATGGGATATTGATTTTTGCTAGTGCAACACTTTTGAATTGGTTTGTCCAACTTGGGTATTTTTTGTTTGAAACAAGTGCCACCACAGAGTGGTTAAACGAACATTGGCAACTATTTTTAGGTTCTTCCTTTATCATAGCATTTACGATGCTGCTGTTACTTTGCTTATTTAGGAATTTAGGATTGGCAGTGGTGATTCCAAGTGGTCTTATCACTTTATTGGGATACACAAACTATTTGGCACTATACACTAGAGGGCAGTGGTCGCCGTTACATTTCAGTGATTTGCGTTTAGTATCAGAGGCAGGAACAATGGCTACTCTGATAACACGAAGACAAC
>JGI20163J15578_10000416_pt1 | contig 17585 bp, 18 predicted proteins | sample TergutCu122P1_FD_15578 | JGI IMG/M metagenome (IMG submission 15578)
AGGCTGCAGTTACAGATAAAACTAAGCCGGTTCCTAATACTTATATTACTAAAACGGGTTTGAAAATACTTGTTGGAAAAAATAACAAGCAAAATGACTGGGTCACTTTTAAGGCTGCTAAGGATGATGATCTTTGGTTTCATGCCAAAGGAATACCGGGGTCACATGTTATTTTAAAACTGGAGGATAAAAAAGCCTCGGATGAAGAAATAGAAGCAGCCGCTCTGCTGGCTGCATTTCATAGTAAAGAAAAATTTTCAGCAAAACTACCGGTAGATTATACTCAAGTCAAAAATGTGAAAAAAATTAAAGGTGCAAAACCGGGGCTGGTTACATATGATAATAATACAACCGTTTTTGTTACTCCGGATAAAGAGTTAATTGATGCTTTAGTGACCTACTCTAAACTAGATAATAATTAATTGGTATGTGAAACCTCAATAGGGACCCTCATAATAGCACTGTTATTATCTTTTATTACAAGGCGCTTTGCAATTACATAACTATACAAAATACCCATGCGACACCTCAATATATATTTGATACACTAATTACTATACATATTTAACTGCTGTACCATAAGCAATTACTTCACAGGCACCGCCCATTACATTGGCTGTTTCGTATCTTACTGCTACTATAGCATCTGCACCTACAGCTTTGGCTTCTTCAACCATTCTTTCAGTAGCAATTGTACGTGCCTCAGTCATTAACTCTGTATATCCTTTAATTTCTCCTCCTACCATAGACTTAAGCCCTGCCGCAATATCTCTGCCTAGGTGCTTTGCCCGTACAACATTTCCTTTAACAAGTGCAACAAGACGAATCTCTCTGCCTGGTATATCTGATGTAGTGCATATAAACATTTATCTATCTCCCCTTTTATTAGGCTATTTGCCCACAATAATGGCATAAAAGAATACTTTTTTACAAGTTTTGGTTTTAGGGTTTTTCTTTAATGACTACTTCGTCAACTCCATCGGTTTCTTTCAGCAGGACAGCTATAACTTCATTTTTTGAAGTTGGAACGTTTTTGCCTATGTAGTCAGCCTTAATAGGAAGTTCTTTATGACCTCTATCTATCAACACCGCCAACTGTACTATTTTAGCCCTACCCATATCAGCCATAGCGTCAAGGGCTGCTCGTACAGTTCGTCCTGTATAAAGCACATCATCAACTAAGACTACATTTTTGTCTTTTAAATCAAAGGGAACCTCTGTTTTATTTAAAACAGGTTTTTCTGCCAAACTGCTTAAATCATCTCTATAAAGAGTGATATCAATAATACCCTCCGGAACCCTACGACCTTCAATCTGCTCAATAATTTCATTTAAACGTCCGGCCATAGGTACCCCTCTACTCCTAATACCTATTAATACAAGATCTTCCGTACCTTTGTTTTTTTCAACAATCTCATGAGCAATTCTCGTGAGACTTCTGCGGATCTTATCTTCATCCATTATGAGAGTTTTGGTCCTTAAATTCATTTCCATTTTAAAACCTCCTCGTATACTAAGTTTTAAAAATCACTTATACAAATCATACTAATCCTTAAATAACCACCTTGCCAAAGCCGGTCTTTTGATACTTACTGCACCCTTAGGGCATAGTTCATGGCAGCAATAACAGTAGATACATTCCTTAACAGTTACTTTCGGCCTTTTATCATATAACTCCATAGCAGAAGCAGGACAGCTTTCTATGCATACTTTACATCCTGTACACTTTTCTTCTGAAAAAACTAAGGTTGGCTTTAACCATTTATAGATCCTAGCCAGCAGCTTCCGAGGAACCATCCTTGCAAAACGATCTGAAAAATCAGCATACTTGGTTGCTACAGGTAGTTTAAAAGGTACAACCTCTGCTTCAACATAGCCGGCACGAGTTATATTATTATCCGTTAAAGAAAAAATCCCTTGCTTATGGGCCAATTTAAGAACCGGTGTATCCAATGGTTCCAAGCCTATCATCTGAGTCGCAATAGTATCAACAAGGTAAGGATTCTTACTGGCGATTATGTAACCCAGGTACTTGGGAGTACCTCCGGAAGGTCCCTCACCTTCCATACCTACAATAGCATCCATTATCGTTAAGTCTGGTTTTAAGAGTTCAGTCAAGGCTATTATAAGTTCGCAAAAATTTTCTAACTCTGAAAGCTCCAAATGATATTTGGCCTTTATCAATCCCGGAATACATCCATACAAGTTTTTTGCCCCTCCTGTAAAAACCGTTAACCCATGAGTTTTGCATTTAGGCAGGTTTATTAAGTAATCACTATCTACAACCGCTTTTAAAACTTGTAATTCCTTATGTGAATTTTTGAATTTAATACTTTTATTACACGGAGTAAGATCATAATTTAGCTCTGCACCGGATTCCTCTGCTGCCCAGATCATTCCCGTAGTTTTATAAATAGACTTTAACCAGGCCACTGAGTTAGGACCACCAGGACTATCCCCAATAATAACTTTGGCTCCTTTTTCAATAAAGTAGAGACACACTTCTTTTACTAAAACCGGATGGGTTGTCACTGCTTGTTCAGGAGCTTTTCTCATCAATAAGTTTGGTTTAATAAAAACAGTTTTATCATTAAAGATCTCATCCGGAAATGCATCATCAATAATTTGCTGTATATATGACCCTATATTAACATCCTTGTAATCGGTACATTTATAAGTAATCACTTTATGCACTATTATCAACAACCCCCGTTAATAGTGTTTTTTATTTCATATCATATTTCCGCAACATATCTATCTCTTTTGGATAAACCTCCGTCCCACCAGGGGTTTCGAGAATAAAAGGAATATTTTTAAAAGTATCCATTCTAATAAGCCCTTCAAAAAACTCCATTCCTAACTCCCCTTCCCCTAATGAAGCATGCCTATCTTTCTTGTCACCCATAGGTTTCAGAGAATCATTTATATGAAATGCTTTGAGTTTATTAATACCAATAGTATTATCAAATTGCTCCAATACATCCTCTAGTTTGTTTTTTAAGTCATACCCTGAACCAAAAACATGGCAAGTATCAAAGCATATTCCCAAACGCTCCTTGTAGTCACAGTAATCTATAATTGCTTTAAGCTCTTCAAAATTGCCACCTACCTCAGTTCCTGCACCAACCATTGTTTCCAGAAGAATCATTGTATCATTACTATCTTTATCTGCTTTGCTAAAAATTTGATTTAATGCCTCACCAATTCTCTTAACTCCCGCCTCTATACCACTACCTAAATGATTTCCTGGATGAATACAAAGATAAGGAGCACTAAGCCTATCCAACCTATGTAAGTCATCTGTTGTAGTTTCAATAGCAAAATTCCAGGAGTTCTCGTCCGGTGAAGCAAGGTTAATAGTATAAGGAGCATGAGCTACAATCGGTCCAAACTCAAATTTTTTCAATAGCTGTAAATATTCTTTTATATCATTTTCATCAAGGGCCTTTGCCCTTGCACCTCTGGGATTCCTTGTGAAAAACTGCATTGTATTTCCACCAATACTATGGGCTGATTGAACTGCCTTGGTAAAACCTTTGGAAATGGAAATATGAGCTCCTATATACATTATAAACAACACCCTTCTTTATGACAATTAAAAACCTAAGACCCTTCATTTCATTCAGGATGGCTAGCATGTTTATTATATTTTAGCTTTTTGCTTGTTTTAGTAAATCTAGTAGTTCTTTTTTTTCTAAATTATAGTTTTTGTTGCAAAAGTGGCATATAAGTTCGGCTTTTTGATCTTTGTTGATAATATCTTTGATTTCTTCTTCACCTAAGCTAATAACAATTTTTTCAATCTTATCTTTACTGCAGCCACATTCAAAATCAATTTCTTTTTCTTCATGAATTACTACATCCCATGGCTCGCATATATATTTTACTATACCCATACTTTCTTTGCCTTTTTCAATATAACTGCTTACTGCACCTAAACCCATTACTTTTTGCTCTATATGAGAGATAATTTCCTCTGATGCATTGGGCATTAACTGGACTATATATCCACCTGCACCTTTGACTGTTGTATCCTTGTCTACCAGTACACCCAGTCCAATAGCTGTGGGTATTTGCTCTGATGAGTAATAGTAGTTTGATAAATCATCTCCTATTTCTCCACTAATGAGAGGTGCACTACCGGTATATACTCCCTTAAGCTTTAGATCCCTTATCACATAGACCATCCCTTGTCCTACTGCACTGCCTACATCCATTTTGCCTGTTTCATCAGGTTCTATATAAACATGAGGGTTACTTACATATCCCTTAACCTTACCATTATTACCTGCAACAGCCAAAAGAACCCCCAGTGGTCCATCACCCTCAACCCTGATTGTAACTGTTTCTTGATGCTTTAAACCTGCTCCTATTAATAATGCTGCAGTTAAAACTCGCCCAAGGGCTGCTGTTGCTGTTGGATAAGTTCCATGTAAAACATGTGCCTTTTCCACCAGATTAGTAGTATTTGCAGCTACTATTCTAATATTTCCTTCTGCAGCAGTTGCTCTAACAAGTTTATCTTGCATTATCATTCTCCTTCTTTCTTTTACTCATTAAACTTATAATAATAGATAATATCTATTATTATAATTTAGGGTCCTCTCGTAGGGCATTTAAACCCACTTTAAAGTCCTCAGGCAAAGGAGCTATAAACTCAATATAATTATTTGTACCTGGATGTATAAAACCTAACATCTCTGCATGAAGTGCTTGGGTGGTAAAACCCAGGCTGTTTTTGCCTTTGGAATATTTAGGATCACCAACAACCGGATGATTAATATAACTCATATGCACCCTAATCTGGTGAGTCCTGCCGGTCTTTAATTTAGCTTCTATATATGTATAGTTTTTAAAGGCTTCAAGAACTGTAAAGTGGGTTTCGGCAACCCTGGCATTTTTGGCTCCAACAGCCATTTTCTTTCTATCTACCGGATGACGTCCTATTGTTGTTTTTATAATACCGGCTGTTTCTTTTACATTACCATAAACTATTGCTTTATATATCCTATTTACACTATATTTTTTTATCTGAGCTGCAAGGTTTTTGTGAGCCAAATCATTTTTGGCAACTACCAGAATACCTGAAGTATCTTTGTCAATTCTATGGACTATACCGGGACGCAAAGTTCCATTAATTCCGGATAAATCTTTACAGTGGTATAGTAGAGCATTAACCAATGTTCCGGAATAGTTTCCGGGAGCAGGATGCACTACCATTCCTTGTGGTTTATTTACCACAGCAATATAGGCATCCTCAAATAGAATATCTATATCTATATTTTCCGGTTTAATATCTAATTCCCTAGGCTCAGGTATTGATACAACTATTTCATCTTGTTCTTTTAGCTTATAGTTAGCTTTTACGGGATTATTATTTACATCAACTAAACCATCACTAATTAATTTTTGAATTTGGCTTCTGCTCATTTCAGGAAGCATATTAGATAAAAAAACATCTACCCGTTTTTCTAAGTTCTCTGTTTTTACAGCAAAAATTTTTTTCATAATATCACCCGACCTTTTCTTTCGGTCCTTCAGGCCATACTAATATTTGCCACGCAACTATAATCACTCCTATAACAATAGCAATATCTGCTATATTAAAAACAGGCCATACTCTAAAATCAAAGAAATCTACTACATAAGAAAATCTGATTCTATCTGCAAGATTGCCAACTGCACCTCCAAGCTGCAAAGCTAATCCAATAGTTAAAATATTATTTTGTCGTGCCAGTTTCCAATATACCCCTATCAGTAAAATAATTATTATTACAGTTACAGCTATAAGAAAAGCCGTCTGTCCTTGGAATATTCCAAAGGCAGCTCCTTGATTTCTGACAAAGGTTATGTGAAAAATATTTTCTATCACAGGTATACTTTCATGTGGGGACATTGTGGTTTTAATTAAATATTTGGTAAACTGGTCAAGTACTATAACTACAAAAGCTATTATAGCTAATATCAAAGTTTTAACCTCCAACCTAAAAGGCCTTTATTGCAAATTAGTATAACATTACTTACCCTTTCATACAAGTAAACACCAACCAAGAAAATTCTCTTAACCTCTTAACCCTTCTTAGCTGGTGTTTGATTTGTTTATTTTTTAATTTGTAAGTGCTTGTATCGGTGCCGGAATTCTTCCGCCTCTGTTTATAAAACAGTCACTGGACCATTTATTGATAGGCATCACAGGAACTGTTCCCAGCAAACCTCCAAATTCAACTTTATCACCAACATTTTTACCCGGAACAGGTATTATCCTTACTGCTGTAGTTCCCGGTGCTCCACATCGTGAGACTCCCAGACTTTCTAAAATATCTGCAACACTATCACCAACAGCCGGAGTTAGAGCTTAATTTTTAATTACCTCAAGACATCTTGGACACAATATTTCATTCTCTTCGGTTTGGGATTTATTACTGTATTTCCAACATCTTTCACATTTATCACCTGCTGCTTTATTTACTAAAACAGCAACTTCCATTTCTTCTGATTTATATACATCAGCAGGTATATTTTCTGTCATGGAGTTAATTTCAACACCGGAAACAATAAATATTTGATCTAAGGGTTCTGATAAACTGTCTAGAATCTGCAAGAATTCTTGGTTTGTATAGATGTTAATACTTGCATCAAGGGAATGACCTATGATCTTTTCTTGTCTTGCAAGCTCCAGGGCTTTTGAAACCTCTTCGCGAAGATCCAGAATTTTATCCCATTTTGCTTCCAAATCAACATCTAGGTAGCTTTCATTTACCTTTGGATACTCTGCCAACTGGACACTTAATGGATCACCTTGCTTTTTCGGCATATAGGTCCATATCTCTTCAGTTGTAAATGCCAATACAGGAGTCAAAATCTTTACAAGAGATGTTAGTATCTCATAAATAACTGTTTGACTTGATCTTCTCAAAATATGATCTGCAGGCATAGTGTAGAGTCTATCTTTACAAATATCCAAGTAGAAAGCACTCATATCAATGACACAGAAGTTATGAACACTATGATATACAGTATGGAACTCATATCTATTGTAGGCATTTGTCACTCTATCTGTTAGCTTATGGAGTTTCAGCAATGCCCATTTATCTATTTCTGAAAGATTTTCGTATGGTACCATCTGGCTTTCCGGATCAAAATCATATAAATTACTTAATAGAAAACGGAAAGTATTTCTTATTTTCCTATAGGATTCAGTCATTTGTTTCATAATTCCGGGCGATGCAGCAACATCACGTCGATAATCTGCCGATGATACCCATAATCTTAAAATATCTGCTCCCATTTGCTCTATAACCTCTATTGGATCAACACCGTTACCAAGGGACTTGGACATTTTTCTACCCTTTTCATCAACAACATAACCATGGGTCAAAACCTGTCTATAAGGAGCAGTACCTTTGGTAGCTACAGAAGTTGAAAGAGAGGAATTAAACCATCCTCTATGCTGATCACTACCCTCTAAGTACATATCTGCCGGAAATCTAAGATCAGGATGAATAGCACATACAGCTTCATGACTGGATCCGGAATCAAACCATACATCCATGATGTCGGTTTCTTTTTCAAAGGTTTGGGCATTACAATAAGGGCATTTAAACCCTTCCGGTAACAATTCTTCCGAACTTTTTTCAAACCACACATTAGATCCATGCTTTTTAAAGAGATTTTCTATGTGATTAATAGTTTGATCATTGATGATTTCTTTTTTACAATCAGAACAGAATAAAATCGGTATTGGTACTCCCCAGGTTCTCTGTCTTGAGATACACCAATCACCTCGATCTGCCACCATATTATATATTCTTTCTTCACCCCAAGCAGGAATCCATTCAACTTCTCTAATTGCTTTAAGGGTTGCATCTCTAAATCCATCTATTGAGGCAAACCATTGTTCGGTAGCTCTAAAGATAATAGAAAATCTACATCTCCAACAGTGAGGATATTGGTGTTTTGTAAACTCTAACTTAAGCAAATAACCTTTATCTTCCAATACTTTTGTTATCTCTTTATTTGCTTTATCATAATACATTCCTGCAAATTGCTCCCCTTGTTCTGTAAAGACTCCTTTATCATTTAATGGAGAAATTACAGGCAAGTTGTATTTTAATCCCACTGCATAATCATCAAGACCATGTCCGGGGGCAGTGTGAACACAACCGGTACCTTGTTCTAAAGTAACATGGTCTCCTAGTATCAACTGGGAATCTCTTTCCAGTAATGGATTAGCACACACAATCCCTTCTAACTCTTTCCCCTGAAATTCTTGCAAAACTTTATATGCCAAATCTGCTTTTTCCATTACGCCTTGAACAAGCTCTTTAGCTAAAAGGAATTTACCCCTTTCTGTTTCCGCAAGAACATATTTGAATTCCGGATGCAAAGATATTGCAACGTTAGCAGGTAATGTCCAGGGAGTAGTGGTCCAAATCATTACATAAGTTTTATCTACCGGAACAATACCCTTACCGTCTTTAACAGGAAAATTTACAAATATGGAGGGAGAGGTCTTTTCTACATATTCTACTTCTGCTTCAGCTAAAGCTGTCTGACAGTCAGTACACCAATAAACCGGCTTTAACCCTTTATAGATATAGCCTTTTTTGGCCATTTCACCAAATACCCTTATTTGAGCAGCCTCATATTCCGGAGCTAACGTCAGATACGGCTTATACCAATCTCCTCGTATACCCAACCTCATAAACTGCTCTCTTTGAACATCAACATATTTTAAAGCGTAGTCTTTACAGTGGTTTCTAAATTCAACAACACCAATTTTACTTCTATCAAGTCCTAAGTTTTTGATAGCTTGCTGTTCAATAGGCAATCCATGAGTATCCCAACCGGGTACATAAGGTGCATCATATCCAGCTATTGAATAATACTTAACAATAAAATCTTTAAGGATTTTATTCAATGTAGTTCCTAAATGTATACCACCGTTTGCATAGGGAGGACCATCGTGTAGTACAAATTTAGGCTTATTTTTGTTTTTTTCTTGAACCTTTTTATAAATATCTTGCTCCTCCCAAAATTTTAAAAACTCAACTTCTCTTTTGGGTAGATTAGCACGCATAGGAAAATCCGTTTTTGGTAAGTTTAAAGTTTCATCAAACTTTGCCATTTTTACAAATCACCTCTATTATTTAATTATTTCCTTTAAAATAAATAAAACCCCTCAGTCTTAAGGACGAGAGATTCCCGCGGTACCACCTTATTAGATACTTTTATAATAAATACCCTCTTTCAAATAGCTAAATAACGGAAACCAACCGCCCCTCCTTACTTTCAAGAACACCTTATACAAGGTTCACCTCACCTGAGATGTTTTCAAGAGGGGTGTTCACAGGTGATTTTCAATAGTGCTTTTGTTCCGGCTTTCACCATTCCGGAATCGCTGTTAAAAAAACTCACCACTATCTACTATCCTGCTCATCACATTTTAATATTAAAATAAACTACATCATATCTCAATTTTAATTTTTAGTCAACTTTTTGCTTATTACATTTTTTAGCAGGTTCCTCTTTGTCAGCTACACTAGGCTGTTCAGCAGCTAGCTTCTCGCTAGTACTCGTTACTTCTGCTAAACTCTCATCTTGTGCTTTCATAATACGATATTGGGTCTCCAGAAAGGATAGTGCTTTAAATCTATAATTATTAAATCGATCACTGAGATTTCGAAGCTCTTTTTCCTTTTCTCGAACTTCCCTTTGGGCTTTTTCCAGCATTGCCTTGGCTTTTATATCTGCTTCTTTAACTACAAGTTCCGCTTCTTTCTCAGCAGTCTCTTTTAAAGTATTAGCAGTTTCCTGAGCTAACACAAGAGTAGCGGATAAATTATCCTCGATATTTTTATATTTACCAATATCATTTTTTAGCCTCTTTAATTCTTCCTTAACTACTTGATTTTCTTTATGAAGTTTTTCATAATCAACAAGAATTTTGTTCAAAAAACTATCAACTTCGCTTTGATTGTAACCTCTAAAAGAAACTTTAAACTCAGCATTTTGGATATCTAAAGGTGTTATAATCATTTTTAACCCCCCTTGTCAAACATAGACACCAATTTTTAAAGCTATCCTATCTTTCCGGGTAGTTCCCATAACTTCCATCACTATAATTCTCCCTTTACCCTGAACTGACAGCACATCCCTTTCATTAATCTGATAATCAACTCGTGTTATTGGTTGCCAGTTCACTTTAACTTTATCTTTTTTGACAAGTTCAGCAGATTTAGTTCTTGACAAAAAGAAACCTGCACTTAGCACAGCATCTAACCTCATTGAAGTTACAGTGGCTCTGATTTCTTTGATCGCCTCCTGAGGTAATAAAAGAGATTCTGTTTCTTTTTCTTCACCAACTACAGACACAGGACCAATTGAATTGATGTTAGAAATCAAATATCCGGCTACTTTACTATCTGCTAATATTTGAACGAGATTTTCGCTAACAAAAATATCCCCCAGCTTATCCCTTTTAAGACCCGATGCTAATAACGCTCCTAAAACATGTCTATGACTATTTTCAAAAAATTTAAAGTTACCTTTAAAACAAATCAGGGAAATGTGGGATTCTTTTTCATCTGTTTCTAGGTATTCGGGAAATATATATAGTCTTTTTCTTTCAGCCTCCCGATAGCCACCCCATGTGAAAAATTTTATTTCTTGTATCCCTTGTAAAATACCTGAAGCTATATTTGTAATAAAGGGATCAAGAAAGTCACTTATTTGAGTTTGAGACTTCCTTGTACAAACTTCCACCTTGTCTAAAATATAATGCATTGTCCCTAGTTGTTCATTATCCCTAATATGGGATAAAATACGTTTTCTATCTAACAAGACCAATGATAAAACCTTCAAGTACTCTGAGTAATATAAGAGCTATAATAGGTGAAAAATCTAACGGCAATTGAAATGGTATTAATTTTCTAATTGGGGCTAAAATTGGTTCGGTTATTTCATAAATAAAGTTTACAATGACATTGTTGGGACTTCCTATTGGTATCCATGATAAAATTACTCTAGCTAAAATTATAAAAAATAAGACACGAAAAGCTGTGCTTATAATAATTGCAATATCTGGCAAATCAAACAACTCCTAACTTTCACTAGTTTTATCCCATGTAAGATATTCTTCTTTTGCAGAACTAGCCTTTACCTCAGTAAGATTAACTATACTGAAACCTTGTGGCATAACCATAACAATATTAGCGTTAATTTTATGCATAGACCCGGTAATTGCATATGTTGTTCCGCTTAAAAAGTCTAAAATTCTTTTTGCCAATTCTTTTTCAATTGGTTCCATATTTACAACAACAGGTCTGAAACTCCTTAAATGGTCAGCTATATTCTGTACTTGCTCATAATTTTCCGGACTAATATATACTATTTTAACAGGCTTACTCTGATGAAGGCTTACCACATTATTATTTTTAATACCATCTGCCCTATCCATATCAAGGTCTTCCATAGATGATTTATTTTTATCATCTGGTATTTCCTCAATTTCAACAAAACCTATCCAGCTTAATAGTTTATACCAATACTTTTTCATAATTATTCCCCCCTATGTGACCAAAAATTTCAGAGCCAATGCGTACCATATTTGAACCTTCTTCAAGAGCTACTTGATAATCATTACTCATACCCATTGAAAGATACTTTAATTCAATCCTTGGTATATCAAGTCCTTCTAACTTAAATTTCAAATTCCTTAGCCGTTCAAAAACATAACGAGTATCTTCAGTATCATCTTCAAAGGGTGCCATTGTCATTAAGCCCTGAACATTAATATACTCCATCCCAGATAATTTTACCAAAAAATCTTCAACATTTTCGGGAGATATGCCAAATTTACTGGCTTCTCCGGAAACATTTACTTGCACAAGACAATTAAACTTATAGTTGGCTAATTTACCTTGTTTATTAATTTCATTAGCCAGGCTTTCTCTATCCAAGGAATGGATTAATGAAACATTATTAATTAAAAATTTGACCTTATTTGACTGTAAGTGACCAATAAAGTGCCAATTTACTTTTTTATTAATACTTTTTTGCTTTTCCAAAAAATCCTGTATTCGATTTTCGCCAACATCTTGTACATCACACTCAATTGCCTGTTTTACAACATCTGCACAGACAGTCTTGGTTACTACTACTAATTTAATTTGTTCTGGTGGATTTCCCCCTTTAGCTGCGCTTTTTTTAATTTTCTCTCTAACTTGCTCAATTCTCTCAAGTAAACTATTCAAGAGGAATCTCTCCCATTATTTTATTTAAGCTTCGTCAAAAGTTGACAAAATCCTGCTTATTTACAGTGTTTGTGGATTAATTACCACAGGATGTCCGGAATTGTCAAAGTTAATCAAAACGTTATTTGAAAATTCCTCTAAAATATCTACCCTAACCCATCTATGTCTGGTAGTAGGAAGTGCACGGGTTTGAATAAATACCCCAGGTTCACCTTCTGCATTATATATTATTGCTTCTTTTGTAATCATATAACCTCTTAACCTGTCCAAAACAAGGGTGAAACTTTCCCTGCGAATATTATGAAAATCTGACCCCTGATTTAAGACTCTACCAAAACAAAAAATACTTTCCCCTGAAAATTCTATCTCTGTAATCCTTACCTCATATTCATTCATGCCATTTTTTAATATGATAGAATTATCCTTTAACTCCGAAAGCTCAAAACCATGCCTTATTACATAATCTTTAGGAAAATACAATATAAAATTCACATCGGAAAAGGGATTAATAATCCTGAATATTGGTCTCCCTCCCGCAATAAGATCTCCGTCACTTACATATTCTTTATATTGACCAAAATCACTATTTTTAATCTCCGTAAGATCTATCTCATTAAATTGTCTTCCACTGAACACTTCTTCAAAACCATCAATGTAAAAACTCAGAATCCCTGCACTTTCAGCAATAATTGACATTTGATTAACGGATCCCTCAAAAATTTGGGCATCTACAATAGCAAGTTTTTGATTAATCCCGATTCTCTCCCCTTCAGCAAAGTCTTCAAAAAATATCTGACCCATGCCGGGAGATCTAATTATTTTTTCATCACGAATGAATATAGTTTCAGCCGGGAATTCTGTTGAAATTATATAAGGTTCAAGCTTTACTGTTCTTGTAGTTTGATTTGAAATAGACCAAATAACATATAAAAGTAATATTAATAAAATGGATAGAAATATCCAAGCCCTTTTTTTAATCTTTACTTTTATTCTCAACACATCACCTGCTAAGACCTATCACAGCAGCCATTCTTCCGGTATGACCCTTATCACGTCGATGAGAGAAAAATTGTTCTTGGCTACAGTGGGTACATAATTTACTAATATAAATATTTATATCTTTTAGGCCGGATTCCTGCAAAGATATTTTATTTGCCTCCCATAAGTCCAAAAAAGTTCTTTCTTCTTGCCTTATTATAAAAGAACTATTTGAATATGCATTTTCCATAGGTTGCAATACTTTATCATCCACTTCATAACAACAAGGCCCAATGGAAGGGCCTATAACGGCAATGCAGTCTTCCGGATTAGCGCCAAAGTTTTGTTGCAACTCACTAACAACATTTGCTCCGATTTTTAACATAGTACCTTTCCATCCGGCATGAGCTATTCCTATAGATTTAGTTTGTGGATCAAAAAAATACAGGGGAACACAATCAGCATAATAAGTAGTCAGCAAAATCCCCGGCTCGTTAGTAACCATTCCGTCTGCAGATGCAAGAAAGCCTTCATAATCAAACATCCCTTTGCCTTTATGGCTTTTATTAACAACAACAACCTTGTTACCATGAACCTGCTCCAAGGCAACTGCATCTTCTAAGGAATATCCCAGAGAATTGATAAATCGTTGGCGATTTTCTATTACAGCATCTTTTTCATCTTTTACATGGAGACCTAAGTTTAGTGTATCGTATGGTGAAAGGCTAATACCACCCTTCCTGGTGGAAAAGCTCTGTACTAACTCTTGAAATCTATTTAAAGGCTCAAAAGTATAATATAAAAGTCCGGAATTTTCCTCTAAATGATTAATGAGAAGCAACCTCCTTTAGTTCAATTGACAGTTAAAATATTTGCATAGCTTATTATTGTGTCATTAAAATTATATTCTAATAATCGGCCTTTCGTCAAATAAGCTAGATCACAACGATGCAGGCATAGGCGATATGCTACTTTAATTAGTCTTCATCATAAGAATGCCATAAAATATAAAAACAAAAAACGCCTTACGGCGTTTGAATACCTTACTATATATTTTGAGCAGGTAAAATCCAAACATTCTCTTTAAGTGGCAGCCTATCCTTTGCCAAACAAATAATCGCACCGGTTCCGGTTTCCTTGCCGGGAATTTCATCAAGTAAACGAAATGAATTAACCATAGCCTTTGTTGGATCACTGGTAACTTTAACTTCAACGGGATATAAAATGCCTCCCTCTTCAATCACCAGGTCAATTTCATTTTTATCCTTATCCCGGTAGTAATATAAGAGCGGTTTAACAATTCCGTCATTGTAATAACTCTTTAATATCTCGCCAAAAACAAAGCTCTCAAAAATATGCCCCCACATAGCGCCTTTTGTTAACTGTTCGGGAGTATTCCACCCAAGCAGCCAACAAGCCAAACCCGTATCAAGAAAATATAGCTTGGGCGTTTTAATCATTCGCTTGTTGAAGTTGTTATAATACGGTTCTAAAAGATAGACCAGCCCGCTGGATTCTAGTACCGACAGCCACGACTTTACAGTTTTCACATCCTTACCACAAATCTCTGCAAGGGTGGTCATATTTAGCATTTCTCCTGTAAGGGAAGCTGTAGCTTTTACAAATTTAATAAACGCCGACTCATCTCGGATGTTCAAAACATCCTTTATATCTTTTTCAATATATGACTGAAAATAGGAACTATGATAGTCCGCCCAATCATGCAAATCACTTTCAACTTCATACAGCTCCGGAAAAAAGCCTTTATGGATATAAGAAATCAATTTGGTATAATCGAATCCATTACTTGCTTTCTCCGCTTCTGCCATACGTTCCTGGGTTGGCAAAAAAGGCTTGCGATGTGGATTTTCTGCAAGCTCACGGATTGAAAGCCCCAGCATTTTGATAATACCAGAGCGCCCTGCCAAACTATCGCTGACGTTTTTCATAAGCATTATGCTTTGTGAACCTGTAAGATAAAACTGTCCTTTGTTTTTGTTTTCATCCACAATATCCTTTATATAGTCAAATAGCTCTGCTGATTTTTGTATCTCATCCACAATAATCGGCGGTTTGTTTTCTTCAAAAAATATGGAAGGATTATCTTTAGCACTCTCTCTAACCAGCGGACGATTAAGAGTAACATAATTGATATTATGATAAATTTCTTTAAGCATAGTAGACTTTCCGACTTGCCGTGCTCCAGTCAACACAATGACGGGCTTGCGTTTTGCAATACGTTCAACAACTGGCTCTACATGTCTATTATAATACAAAAAACCACTCCTTTCGACTATTGTTGATTTTAATTCCATTATAGTCGGAAAATGAGTCGTTTGTCAAGGAGGTAGAACTGCAAGCAAAAGGATTAGATAAATACCTTTGTACTGGGTTAACTTTATAACTTAACAACGTCAATAAATTATTAAACAGTATCTAGACTGCTTAAAGCTAATTAGTCATAAAAAAAGAAAAGAGCTAAAGGCACTCCTTTCCTTTTATATTCATTTTAAATTCTCTAAATTTATTCCTCTGTTTCTTCAGTTTCTTCTGTTTCCTCTACATCATTCGTTTCCTCTGTATCACTTAATTCAACAACTCTAATATTGGTAAGTCCAGAAGAAAAGTGAAATGCTTCAAAAAATCTATCTTCGTCCAAACCGGTAGCAGACATTTGTAAAGTAATTAATAATGCCTCATTTGGTTGAAGTACACCTAAGAATTCCGGGTGTAAGGAAATACTCATAGGCTCTATCTCCATACCTTCTACCAAACCTACCTGTAAATTGATAATTGCTGATAAAGATATAATGGGTCTATCGTATCGATTTACAAAAGTACCAACTACCAGCATTGACTGATCATCATATGTGTAAACTCCTACCATAGGAACAAAATAAATAGTAGGTAAACTAAGATCTAGTCTTGTATTGTTAAAATAATTTTGTGCATTTTGCAACATAAGCTCTATTTCTGCTAATTCCTCAGCATCCACATTATTATTTTCCCTGAAAAAAGCAGGAGGCACTACTAAAATATCATGATATTCCAAAATTCCTTCAGGTTGTGGATAATTATTTTCTATCTCTGTTCCATTTTCTATTCCATTTTCTGTTCCGTTTTCTATTTCGTTTGCTGTTCCATTTCCTGCTTCTGTATCTGAGGAACCTATGCACCCTGCCAGAAAAATTACAAGTGAAAAACAAATCAAAACAATAATACTCTTCTTATAGATAGATGTTGTAGATATCATCATGTACCTCTTTCTTAAATATAAATTTTACTGTTTATTCAAAGACGCCAGCACTCCATACTAAACTACAACTATTACCGTAAGTCCAAGATTGGGCTTACAATTTGTTGTTAGAAAATCTTTCTAGATTGTCAACTGTCAATTGTTAATTATCAATCGCTCTACTATCGTCTTCTTAAAAAAGCCGGAATATCAAGGTCATCATTACTAAATGACTTTACGTCTATTTCTTTGCCAAATGATTCCGATGTCTTTACTTTTTCACTAAATCCGGTAGCTATTACTGTCACCCTAAGTTCATCTTCTAATTTTTCATCAACTACTGCTCCAAAAATTATATTAGCCTCCGGATCTGCTGCAGCCGAAATAATTTCTGCCACTTCGGTGACTTCAAATAAGCCAAGATTCTTACCACCTGTAATATTTAATAATACTCCCTTTGCACCTTCAATTGAAGTTTCCAATAGTGGACTGGATATTGCCATATTAGCCGCATCTATCGCACGCTTCTCACCACTGGCACGACCAATGCCCATTAAAGCTGATCCGGCATCCATCATGATGGTTTTAACATCAGCAAAGTCCAGGTTTATTAAACCGGGAACAGCAATTAAATCTGAAATACCCTGAACACCTTGGCGTAAAATATCATCCGCTATCTTAAAAGCGTCTGAAATAGAGGTGTTTTTATCTGCTACCTGTAATAACCTATCATTAGGTATCACTATAAGAGTATCTACTTTTTCTTTTAGTTCTTCTATGCCTACTTCTGCTTGACTTGCTCTTTTTTTACCTTCAAAAGTAAAGGGTCTTGTCACTACACCGACTGTTAAAGCTCCTTGTTTTTTAGCTATCTCAGCAACTATTGGAGCAGCACCGGTCCCTGTTCCACCACCCATTCCGGCAGTTACAAAAACCATATCTGACCCTTCAAGACTTTTGGTTATTTCCTCTCGAGATTCTTCTGCTGCTTTTTTGCCAATCTCCGGATTAGCACCGGCACCCAAACCTTTTGTAAGTTTATTACCTATTTGGATCTTAGATTGTGCATGGCTAAAGCTTAAAGATTGAGCATCTGTATTTACACAAATAAAATCCAC
>JGI20163J15578_10000417_pt1 | contig 17568 bp, 16 predicted proteins | sample TergutCu122P1_FD_15578 | JGI IMG/M metagenome (IMG submission 15578)
AATTGTAACTTTCGAGTGCTATACACATGGAGAGGCGTGGCCGGAAAAAATCACAACATATACTTTTTTTGAACCTACTAATGTTTTAAAACAGGAGGAGAAATGAGCAAATTTTTAATAGTAGTAGACATGCAAAACGACTTCATCAGTGGGGTTTTGGGAACGGATGAAGCAAGAGCGATTTTGCCAAATGTAAAAGAAAAAATAAGACAGGCGATAGGAAATAAAACTATTTTCTTTACTATGGATACGCATCAAAATGATTATCTTGAAACGGTTGAAGGTAAGAATTTGCCGGTGCCACATTGCTTACATGAAAGCGCCGGATGGGAAATTGCGGATGAGCTTCTTGATGTTATGAAAGAAGCGGGAATTTCACCCGATAAAATAAATAAAAATACTTTTGGCTCTGTTTCGCTTGCACAAACGCTTAAGAGCCTGGACGAATCAGAAAAAATTGAAGAGATTGAAATTGTTGGCGTTTGTACCGATATATGTGTGATTTCTAATGCACTTTTGATTAAAGCGTTTTTGCCTGAAACAAAGATAGTAGTAGATGCTTCATGTTGTGCAGGAGTGACGCCTAAGAGTCACAATAATGCACTTGAAGCCATGAAGATGTGCCATATTATAGTAGTTGGTTGAGCTTCATATAAACACTTTCAAGGAGCGTTATAAATTAGAAATATCTAGATAACAGATAAAAGATAACTAATAGCGGATAGTAGATAGTAGATAGTAGATAAACAGGTATATAAATGAAAAAAATTGTAATAGGGATTATCATACTCGTCGCTTCGTTACTGTTGTATGCGTGCGGACAAGGTAATCACAATAGTGACGCAAATAATAATGGCGTGAATAGTAATAATATTGCCAACGATACTGCGGGACAATACAATGATATTAGCAGTGGCACTGCAACTATAACTTATACAAGAATATCTGCCTCAGAAGCACGAAATATGATGGCAGAACTAGATGATTTCATATTGCTTGATGTGAGAACAGCGCAGGAGTTTAGTCAGGGGCATATTGAGGGAGCGATTTTGATTTCTGAAGATGTGCTTCAAGTTCGCGCAGGAGATGAACTTCTTGATAAAGACGCCATAATTTTCGTTTATTGCAGGAGCGGTAGGCGAAGTGCGTCGGCTGCGAGAACACTTGTTGATTTGGGGTATACAAATGTATACGACTTTGGCGGAATAGAGTCTTGGCCATATGAAGTGGTTAGATAACGAGGAGTATTTTTGACATTGGCGATTAATATGTATTATGTAAACAAGTCGTGGAAAACGGTTTGTTTTTATGTGTACAAAAGAATAACAAAGTGTCGTTATGACGTATATACGCCTTTAAGTAAAATATGAAAATGAGTGTTAAAACTATACTTTATTTTTGTCACAGAAATGTCTTAAAAAAACAATGTAAAACTCAAAAAAAGTAGTTGACTAGCATGTGTATAGGGACTATAATTTTGATTACATGCGCACAACATCTAGTGTATTCGGTGACTAAAGTTGGTTAAATATATCAAGATATACAAACGTTAAAAACAGCGCAGATTTATGTGGAGGAGTACTAATGAGTGAAATAAGAGAAATAATTAAAAGAGATGGGAGACGTGCTGACTACAATATCGACAAGATAACTGAAGCTATTTTTACAGCGGCTAAAGTGCTTGGAGGAACGGACAAAGATACTGCACAGTTTTTAGCTCGGGAAGTAGAAAAATACATAATCGAAGTTTTACATAATACCACACCTACTGTTGAAGAGATACAGGATGCTGTTGAGAAAGTCCTAATTGAACATGGTCACGCCAGAACTGCAAAAGAGTTTATTCTTTATCGTGCAGAACGAACTCGTATAAGAGAAATGAATACAAGGCTTATGAAAATTTTTGAAGGCCTTACTTTTAAAGATGCGAGTGATAATGATATTAAGCGTGAGAATGCGAACATTGACGGTGATACTGCCATGGGCACTATGCTTAAATATGGTTCAGAGGGGGCAAAGCAGTTTTATGAAATGTTTGTTTTGAATCCTGCACACTCAAAAGCACACAATGAAGGCGATATCCATATTCATGACCTTGACTTTTTGACGCTGACTACAACTTGTTGTCAAATAGATATTCAAAAACTATTCAAAAACGGTTTTTCGACAGGACATGGGTTTCTTAGGGAGCCAAACGACATACAAAGTTACGCGGCACTTGCTTGTATTGCAATTCAATCAAACCAAAATGATCAACACGGTGGACAGAGCATACCAAACTTTGATTATGGCATGGCAGAAGGTGTTAAAAAGACATATGTCAAGCTTTATCGAAATAATTTGGGTAAATTGATGAATATGCTTTTCGACATTGAAGATGGCGTCGAAAAAGCAAAAGAAATTTGTGAGAAAATAAAAACCGAGAAATCTCTTACTCCTATAATGGCAAACAATAATGGTTATAGTGAGGCAGAAGCTGAGCTGTTAAAAGATATTCTTGAGCCAAAAGATATTGAAAAGCTCCAAAAAAGAGCACGAAAGTATGCGGACGAAGAGGTAAATAGAGCGACATATCAAGCAATGGAAGCTTTCGTCCACAATCTTAATACTATGCATTCTCGTGCAGGCGCGCAAATTCCGTTTTCTTCAATAAATTACGGAACCGATACGTCACCGGAGGGCAGATTAGTAACAAAAAACATATTACTTGCAACGGAAGCGGGACTCGGCAACGGAGAAACTGCGATTTTTCCTATACATGTTTTTAAAGTAAAAGAAGGCGTAACATACAATCCTGAAGATCCGAATTACGATTTATTTAAATTAGCTTGCAAAGTTTCTGCAAAAAGATTGTTCCCGAACTTTTCGTTCCTTGATGCGCCTTTTAACAAAAAGTTTTACCAAGAGGGCAACGAAAATACAGAAGTCGCATATATGGGTTGTAGGACGAGAGTAATTGCTAATGCACACGATCCGTCAAAACAAGTGACCGGAGGACGTGGTAATTTGAGCTTTACGTCCATAAATTTACCTCGTATTGCAATTAATTCAAATGGTAATGTGGATTTGTTCTTTGACGAACTTGATAGGAAAATTTTAATGGTTGTTGATCAACTTTTAGAAAGATACAAAATCCAAGCAGCAAAGAAAGTTAAAAATTTCCCGTTTTTGATGGGACAAGGAATTTGGCTTGATTCCGATACATTAGGTCCTGAAGATACGATAGGTGAGATTCTTAAACACGGTACGCTTGCAGTAGGGTTTATAGGACTTCCGGAATGTCTGACTTCGCTTTTGGGAAGCCATCATGGTGAAACTCAAGAAGCGCAGAACTTAGGACTCAACATAGTAGGTTATATGAGAAAAAGGCTGGATGAAATCACAGAACGTAAGGGTATGAACTTTACGTTAATTGCAACTCCGGCAGAAGGGCTTGCCGGTAGGTTTGTACGAATTGACAGACAAAAATACGGACTCATAGAAGGCGTAACTGACAAAGATTATTATACTAATTCATTCCATTTACCTGTATCTTTTGATATGTCTGCATATGATAAAATTAAAATCGAAGCGCCATATCATGCGCTTACGAATGCCGGTCACATTACTTATGTTGAACTTGACGGTGATCCGAACAAAAATCCGGAAGCGTTTGAGGCAATTATACGACAGATGAAAGAGTCCGGTGTTGGTTATGGCTCAATAAATCATCCTGTAGATAGGGATCCGGTTTGCGGGTATACCGGAGTAATAAACGGTGTGTGCCCGTCTTGTAATAGGACAGAAGACGATGGAAACGCTGAATTTGAGCGTATTCGTAGAATTACAGGTTATCTTGTCGGAACTATAGATCGCTTCAATAATGCGAAAAAAAGCGAAGAAAAAGACAGAGTGAAACATGATTTGAAGAAACATTTAGAAACAATTAAAAGTGCAGTTTGAAAAATATAGGAGTTTGAGTTTGAGTTCAATACGAATTGCAGGAGTTGTCAAGGAATCAATAGTTGACGGCCCGGGGTTACGATACGTAATTTTTGCTCAAGGCTGTCCACATCATTGCGAGGGTTGTCATAACGAGGCAGCCCTCGAGTTTACAGGCGGGCAAGAGTGTGAATTGGAGAGCATCATAATTGATATCGAAAAAAATCCAATGTTGTCCGGAGTTACTTTTAGTGGTGGAGAACCGTTTTCACAACCTGTAGCTTTTTATGAGCTTGCTGTCAGATTAAAAGAAAAAAACAAGAATATTATAACGTTTTCAGGATATACGTATGAAGAACTTATAAAATTAGCCGAAAAAAACGTTGCNGTCAAAGGACTGCTTGAATTAACAGATATTTTAATTGATGGGCGATTTGTTTTGGAAAAGCGCGACTTGATGTTGCAGTTTAAAGGAAGTTCAAATCAAAGATATATTGACATGAATGCAACACGCGCGCAAGGAAAAGTTATAGTTTTAGAGAGTTTATAGTTAAAAATAAAAAAAGCTTGTATCTTTTGATACGGGTATGGTATAATGTCATTTGTTCGAGTTTTAGCGAAGGAGGTGCGGGAGCATGTCAAGAAAATGCGAAGTGTGTGGAAAAGGTCAAGTTTCAGGAAATAAAGTATCTCATTCCAATAGACATACAAGAAGAAAATGGAACGCAAATATTCAGTCCGTTAGAGTTATGAGCAATGGTACTGTAAGAAAAACAAAAGTATGTACCAGCTGTATACGTTCAAACAAAGTTGACCGTGCCATATAGTGGATTCCAAGCAACAAAAGCACTTCTTTTATGAGGTGCTTTCTTTGGAGCAGCTTGAAAGAGGTGAGTGATTTTGTTACAAAAATTAGAAACTTCCGTAGGTAGCATATCAATAACCAAAACTGTCGTTGGCAGAATTGTTGTAAAGTCTGCTCAACAATTTAATGACAGCTTAAAACTATCAAACCACAAAGGAAAAGTGCCAAATGTAGCAAAAAAAATCGGCGGTAGTGATTCAACTATAAACAATCTTGATATAACGATGGGCGCAAATGGTTTGGATATCAAGATTTTTGTTGTTATGAACTTTGGCTCAAGCATAGGGAAAGCCACAAATGGTTTAATCGAAGAAGTATATTCAAAAGTAAAAGATTTTACGGACATTGAGCCAAATAGTGTTGCCGTTGTCGTAACCGGAGTGCTTACGAACAAGCAAATGGTTAGACGCAATATTGAGGTGAAACGGTAGTGAATATGGCAAGTGATAAGCATGATGTAAAAAACATTGCGAAAAGCGTGCAAGAATTAACCGGCATCGGTGCAAAAAAAACAGAAACACTCAAAAAATTAAATATAACGAAAATTGAAGATTTCTTATTTTTCTACCCGAGAGATTATCAAGATAGAAGACACATAACAAATATTGGCGATTTATCGTTTGGGAACTCATTTCTTATTAAAGGAAAAATTTCTCATCTAGTAAAACCGACGACATATTATAAAAAAGCATCAACACTAAAATTAACGGCGCAAGATGAAACAGGAAGCATTGACGTCGTATTTTTTAATGCAAAATATCTTGTGAATTCATTTAACCAAGGCGAAGAATACTTTTTTTATGGAAAAGTGACGGCGAATATGGGTAAACTTGAAATGTTGCACCCGGAATTTTCTGTCGCAATAGATCCAAATGCCTCCGTAACTTCAAAACACGCGAAGTCTAAAATATATGAAGGAGAAATAATTCCTATTTACCCGTTAACATCCGGAATTTCACAACATGAAATGCGAAAATTTCAACGAAGTGCCGGAGAATATTTACAAGAGGTAGAAGAGTATTTGCCGAGTGATATCATAAGAGATAACAGGCTTTGTGATATCAAATACGCACTCTCACATATACATTTTCCGGAAGATGAACAGAAGTATAAAGAAGCCAAATTCAGACTCATTTTTGATGAATTGTTTTTACTGCAAACCGGGCTTTTTTTACTTAAATCGTTCGCACAAGGGGAAAAAGCAGGTATTAANTTTTCGNAAAATGACANTGTTAATAATTATATTAACAGTTTTTCNTATAAATTAACAAATGCACAAACAAGGGTTNTCAGTGAAATATTTTCCGATATGGAATCNGAAAGAGTGATGAATCGTCTGGTGCAGGGTGATGTCGGTTCCGGGAAAACGGCAGTAGCTGAAATTGCTTTGTTTAAAGCGTGCTTAGACGGATATCAAGGGGTGTTAATGGCGCCTACTGAACTTTTAGCAACGCAACATTATCATACATTAAGAGATAGCTTTGCAAAATTTGATATCAATGTATCACTACTTTCCGGCAGCATGACGGCAAAAGAAAAAAGCGAAGTTTTGAAGTCGCTTTTGAGTGGTGAAACCGCTATAGTTGTTGGGACGCACGCTCTTATTCAATCCGGTGTTGAGTTTAAAAATTTAGGACTTGTAATAACGGATGAACAGCATCGTTTTGGTGTACATCAAAGAAAATTACTTACGCAAAAAGGTGAAGCTCCTGATGTTTTAGTAATGTCGGCGACTCCTATTCCAAGAACTTTGGCGATGATTTTGTATGGAGATCTTGATATTTCAATAATTGATGAATTACCACCGGGCAGGCAAAAAATAATAACTAAAATGGCAACTAAAATGCACAGAAGTGCGACATATAATTTTTTAGAAAAAGAGCTNGAAGCAGGAAGACAGAGTTATGTGGTTGCGCCATTAATTGACGATTCTGAAGCTGTTTCGGCAAGGTCCGCCGATAGTATTTTTAAAGAGTTAACAAAACGTTTTTCAAAATACCGTGTGGCACTTTTGCATGGTGAAATGAAACAAAAAGATAAAGACGAAATTATGCGTGATTTTTATGCAGGTGAAATAGATGTGCTTGTTTCTACAGTCGTTATTGAAGTGGGTATAAATGTTCCAAATGCAACGGTCATGGTAATAGAAAGTTCCGAGCGGTTTGGACTTGCGCAGCTTCATCAATTAAGAGGCAGAGTTGGCAGAGGAACGGAAAAATCGTATTGCTTTCTTGTGGTTGAAAATCCAACTGAGCTTGCGCTGCAAAGAGCAAATGTTATGGTAAGTACAACCGATGGGTTTGTGATAGCGGAGCAAGATTTGGAACTTAGAGGTCCGGGCGAATTTTTCGGGACAAGACAACATGGCGTTCCGGATTTAAAAATAGCAAATCTCGTCAAGCATATTGATATTTTAGAAAATGTGAGAAACGAAGTCAAAAAAATGCTGGAGAAGGATAAGAACTTGTCGTTTCCTGAACACGCGAAGTTGAAAGAGAAGATTCAAGGAAAATTTGGGGTAGTGCTTTAAATTCGGAAAGTAGCTTCGAAGGCGTACATACCATTTCTCAGCCACGCGAGGGGTAAATAACCATTTCCTCAATCGGGACTTGGGGTAAATAACTGAAGTAGGGTAATTATGTAATGCGAATAATAGCGGGGAATTTTAAAGGCAGGAAGTTGGAGTCATTAAAGGGCAACGATGTTAGACCGACGGGTGATAAAGTCAAAGAAGCGATTTTTTCTATGATAGATGAATATATCGAGGAAAGCGTTGTTATTGACTTGTTTTCCGGTACCGGAAACCTGGGGCTTGAAGCGTTAAGTCGCGGAGCAAAAATGTGCTATTTTGGCGACAACAGATCCGAAAGCATACGAGTAACTAAAGCAAATATTGAAAATTGCAACGTATCTGAGCAAAGTGTGGTAATCGCGGGTAGTTTTGAAAAGGTGCTTTCGAAAATACCGGAAAAAGCGGATGTTATTTTTTTGGATCCGCCGTATGACAAAGAATTTATGGCGCTATGTTTTGAAAAAATACGAGATTTTGAAATTTTACAAGACGGGGGAATTATAGTTGCAGAGCATGGTTTGAAAGAAAAATTACCCGATGTTTTTTATGACTTCAATAAAATGAAAGAGCGAAGATATGGTACAATACTTGTATCACTATTTAGTTGAATTTTGCGATAAAATATGTTACACTATCTAAATGGACATTAAATTGCGTAAGAATTCTACGCAAAATATTTTAAAGAGGTACTAGATGAGTAAAAAAGCGCTATATGCAGGTTCTTTTGACCCTTTGACAAACGGACATCTTAATCTTATAGAAAGGGCAGCAGGACAATTCGATCAACTTGTTGTGGGAGTAATATCTAATCCAAGAAAAACACCGTATTTTTCAGTTGATGAAAGAAAGCAAATGATAAAGCTGGTTACCAGTCATCTAACAAACACGGAAACGGACAGCTTCTCAGGGCTTCTTGCCGAATATGTTAATCAAAACAATTTTGATGTAGTAATTCGTGGGTTGAGAGCCTCTATGGATTTTGAACTTGAAATACAAATGGCACAAATGAATGCAAGACTTTATAAAAAAAATGTTGAAACAATTTTCCTTATGACAAGTCCAAGTCATTCTTTTATTAGCTCCAACATGGTAAAAGAAGTACATTTACTGGGCGGTGATGTGACCGGGCTTGTACCGGACGCAATACTACAATTTATGAATGAAAATTTGAACGAAAAAAGGAGGAATTCTTCTCGATGAAAGTTTTAGAATTATTGGACGAAATTGAAGAAATAGTAGATACGGCATCAGGGTTTCCGCTTACAGGAAAGATTATGGTAGATGCACAAGAAATTCTTGAAATTGTAAAAGAAATAAGAATCGAACTTCCTGATGAAATTCAGCAAGCGCAATGGATCAAAAATGAACGACAGCGAATTTTGGACGAAGCGAAACGAGAATATGAAACTGTTCTGAGAGATGCGCAGAGGCAGGCAGAGGCTTTGATCGAAAATGATGATATCATTTTGAAAGCAAAAGTCAGAGCTGATGACATTATGAGATTAGCTGAAGCGAATGTTTTACATCTCAAAATGAGTACGTATGACTATATCGACAGTATTTTGTTTGATTTCCAAGACAAAATGGATCAAATCAATGCGCAATATTTTGGCGACATGTTTACAAATCTTGAAAAAACATTTGAGTCGATAAATTCCACGCTTGCGAACAACCGCAATGAAATTAAGGAAATGGCATATATAACTAAAATGGAAAGTGGCGGCTAAAAATAAAATTTTAGTAAAACAGGCATTGATGTGTTTTTACACGAGTGCCTTTTTTCTTAATTCCGCTTCCTGAGTTGAAGCGGAATTTTTATAAGTAAGAGAGTTAAAATATATTAATGGTGACATCGTGAAAGTTTTAGGGATAATAGCAGAATACAATCCGTTTCACAACGGACATCTTTATCATCTTGACGAATCGAAAAAGATATCAGAAGCCGATGTTACCGTTGTTGTTATGAGTGGAAACTTTATGCAGCGCGGTGATGTTTCGATGCTGTCAAAATGGGAACGAGCAAAAATTGCAGTGGATTGCGGTGTTGACCTTGTACTTGAGCTTCCGTTTGTTTATGCTTGTAACAGTGCGGAATATTTTGCGAAGGGTGCTGTACAAATACTAGATAAACTTTCCTGTGTTGAGCTTGTTTCTTTTGGCAGCGAAGTAGGTGATATAGACAAACTCAAAGAAATTGCAAAATTAATTTCTTGTGAAACTTTTGAATTTAAACAAAATATAAAGACAAGCCTTGATGAGGGGAATTCTTTTCCAAAGGCGAGAGCAGAGGCGATTAAAAAAACGGTATCTGAAAACGCAGCGGAAATAATCAGTCATCCAAACAATATTTTAGCTGTGGAGTATATTAAAGAACTTGTGAGTCAAAATAGTGAAATTGTGCCGAAAACCGTGCTCAGAAAAGGGCAGGCAGATAACTCCACGAAACTTGCCGAAGATTTTGCAAGCGCAACAGGAATCAGGAAAAGTCTTGAAAAATACAATGATGTTGAAAAAATAAAGCAATATGTTCCCGCGCAATGCTTTAAAAATCTGCAAAACTTTGACATCAATATTATGAAAAAAAGTGAAAAAATGTTTCTTTTACTGCGTGCGAAAATTTTATCTGAAAATGAACAAGCTCTTGAAGAACTCTTTTCGGCAGGAGAAGGACTGGGCAACAAGTTAAAAAAGGCAATACGGGAAGCTGACAGCTTGGAAAATTTAATTGATGCTGTAAAATCAAAGCGCTATACAAGAACGCGAATTCAACGATTGCTTACTCATACGCTTCTTGAATTCAAAAGAGCTGACTTTCAATATATTTTATGTAATAATTTGAATTACACAAGAGTGCTTGCGTTTAATAATAAAGGAGCAAAACTCTTAAAAAAAATGAAAGACAACGAGCCTGGAATTACTGTTATAACAAATTTAAACAAACAAATTATTGCTGATGAGAAAATTATGAAACTGCTCAGATATGATATTCTCGCCGGTGATATGTACAATTTAATTTCGGGGCAAGATATTCGCAAACAAAGTGATTTTGTGAAATCGCCATACAATGCGAAAGGTTGAATCGAAATAAATTAAAAAAATTACAAAAAAATGAATTAAACACTTGAAAATCTCGCTGACACAGTTATAATATTCACTATATGTAATTTTACGCACACAGCAAGTTTATAATCGTGATGGAACTATTGCGTGTATCGATAAATGACAGTTGTAATTTTTGAATGGAGGATAGATAAATGAAAATTTTTGTAGTTAACTGTGGGAGTTCTTCTCTTAAATATCAAGTTTTAGACATGGCAAGCGAAACTCTTCTGGCAAAAGGTATTGTTGACCGAATTGGCATGGAAGGATCTGCACTTTCACACGAAAAAATCGGAAACGAAGAAAAGTTCAAACTTATAATTCCGATGAATGACCATAAAGAAGCAATAGGGCGTGTGCTTGATGCTCTTGTTGATGAAAACCACGGAGTTTTGAAATCATTGGCTGAAATTACCGGCGTTGGACATAGAGTAGTTCATGCAGGGGAAAAGTATTCAAGTTCAGTTTTAATTGATGATGAGGTATTAAAAGCTCTTGAGGAATGCAGTGATTTAGCACCTTTACATAATCCGCCGAATTTATCCGGAATTGCAGCATGTAAAGCTTTGATGCCAAATACGCCGATGGTTGGAGTTTTTGACACCGCTTTTCATCAAACTATGCCTCCGGAGTCTTATATATATGCGCTTCCTTACGAATATTATGAAAAGTATGGCGTCAGAAGATACGGTTTTCATGGAACGAGCCATAAGTATGTTGCAGAGAGAGCGGCTGATATTTTAAGTGTAAATCTCGATGATTTGAAGTTAATTTCTTGTCACTTAGGAAATGGTGCATCTATTGCGGCAATCAAAAGAGGGAAATGTATCAATACTTCGATGGGATTTACGCCTCTTGAGGGGCTTGCGATGGGAACTCGTTCAGGTGACCTTGACCCGTCAATTATGAAGTTTATTATGGATAAAGAAGGCTTATCATCAAAAGAGATGCTCGACGTGTTAAATAAAAAGTCAGGTATGCTTGGAGTTTCAGGCGTATCGAGCGATTTTAGGGATCTTGAATTGGCATCTGCTGATGGAAACGAAAGAGCAATTCTTGCGTTAAAAATATTTGCACATAAAGTAAGAGCTTACATCGGAAACTATATGGTTCAAATGAACGGTGTAGATGCGATTATTTTTACGGCAGGGGTAGGTGAAAATGACATTGCAGTAAGGGATATCATTTGTAATGACCTTGGAAATTTAGGAATCAAGCTTGACGTTGCGAAGAATAAAGTAAAAGGAAAAGAAATGATTATATCGCGTGACGATTCGAAAGTTAAAATCATGCTTATCCCTACAAATGAAGAACTTGTTATTGCAAGAGATACAAGGGATATTTTGAGGAAAAAAAGCAACTGGTAAAGAAAAAGCAATCGAGAATAAAATTGGGAATAAAAAAATGATTGACAGACTGAAAACTAGCGGATATAATCTAATGGTTGTATAACGAAGCTTTGCTTTCGTTAGGTTTGGAAATTTAAAATGCTAATTTAGCATTTGATAGATAACATGAACAAAGGAGGTGTAGCAAATGGCAGTTCCAAAGCGAAGAACATCAAGCTCAAAGAGAGATATGAGAAGAGCACCAAATATGAAAAAAGCAATGCCGGGGTTATCAGTTTGCGGACAATGTCGTGAACCTAAGCTTCCGCATAGGGTTTGTCCAAATTGCAATTACTATGACGGTAAGGCAATAGTGGTTTCAGACGCTTAATCGTAGTTTTCTAAATTAATCTCACAGAATAATTGAGTATGGCGAAGAATATTTTCAATCGTCATGCTCTTTTTAAAATATTTGTGGCTACGTGAGTAGCAATGGAGGCAAAAATGCGAATTACAGATAATACTTTTGTGTTGGGCGGCAGTTATTTTGCCGCGGTAGATAATTCTTCTGCCCTTGGTGATATTTATGGTATACGTACAAAACAAGGAGTGATTCTAATCGATTGTGGCATGCCTGTGAGCGGACCTATTATACTACGCGAAACTCTGGACACTCTTAAACTTGATGAACCTATAACTCATCTAATTATCACACATGCCCATATTGATCATTGCGGTGGAGCAAAAGAACTGCAAGACGCAGGGGCAAAAGTCATAGTGGGGAAAGAGGATGTTGCATATTGTGAAGACGGCGGTTTCGAGAAGTTAGATCCGGTTTTTTATCAAGGTCATGTTTTTCCCGAATTTTCTCCCGATATTGTGATTGATAACGATCAAATCATGGATATTAATGGCATAAATTTTGAATTTATAAAGATACCGGGACATTCACCGGGAAGTATGGCAATCCGTGCAGAAATAGATGGCAGAAGTATGCTATTCACCGGAGATTCTTTGCAGCCTGACGGAATGTACCTCAGTAATGTTTCTTTCGGGTGGGAGGGTGATCCCGCCTATAACCGCAAACTACTTGTGAGCAGNATTTCAAAGTTAATGGACGTTGATGCGGAAATTATATTACCGGGTCACGGCAGAGTATGTTTGCGAAATGGACCGTCCTTGTTGAAATATGCGGCGCAGGTAGCACAGCTTACACTTTGAACGATATTTAAAACGCATATTCCGTTTGTTATGATTATACGGAATATGCGTTTTTTTAAGGCATAATTTAGCTTTTTGTTATTTTTATTTTATCAATTCCTCGGCTATCTGAATTGCATTCGTCGCAGCGCCTTTTCTGATGTTGTCAGCAACAACCCAAATATTGATGCCGTTTTCGACTGAAAAGTCACGCCTTATTCTTCCCACAAATACCTCGTCTTTTCCGGCAATATTTCTTGCAAGCGGGTATACGTTGTTCGCAGGGTCATCCTGAAGAACAAGACCTTGAGAACTTGCAAGCAATTTTTTTATGTCATCAATTTCAAATGGTTTTTCAAGCTCAATGTTTATAGATTCGCTGTGGCAATCAAAAATAGGAACACGAACCGTAGTTGCAGTTACACCAATTTTGTCATCGCCGAGAATCTTATGCGTTTCTTTAATCATCTTCATTTCTTCTTTTGTATATCCGTTTTCTGTAAAAACATCGATATGTGGCAAGCAATTTCCTGCGATAGGATGAGGATAAGCTACAGTTTCAGTGCTTCCGGCAAGACCGTTTTTCAGATCTTCTATCCCTTTTAATCCGGTGCCCGATACAGCTTGATATGTTGAATAAATAATTCGTTTCAGGCCATATTTATCATACAACGGCTTAAGTACAACTACTGCTTGAATTGTCGAACAATTTGGATTTGCGATGATACCTTTGTTCCACTTAATGTCATCAGCGTTTACTTCCGGAACAACTAAAGGAACATTTGCATCCATTCTCCAGGCGCTGCTGTTGTCGATAACAGTCACGCCGCATTCTGCAGCGATTGGTGCAAACTTTTGACTCACAGAACCTCCGGCAGAGAAAATTGCGATATCGATGGGTTTTTTAAATGATTGTTCAGTTAATTCTTCAACAATATAGTCTTTACCCTTAAACGTAATCGTATTGCCTGCTGACTTTGCAGACGCCATTATGTATAAATTATCAAAAGGAAAATTTCTTTCCTCAAGAACTTTTAAAACGGTAGAACCAACAAGTCCGGTTGCGCCCACAATTGCTAAATTTGGTTTTTTGTTCATAATCTTTAACCTCCTGTATTAAGCGTAGTTAAATTAAATTTAATTCGAAGTAGAATTTCAAACAAGTATACCATATTTAATTAATTTAATACATAAAAATTTTTAAAATGGAAAAAAAGTTTAAAAATTTATTAGAAAAAATGAAAATCATATTGACAAGAGGAGACGGAGAGACTAATATAATGGTAATATATGCCAATAATGACAATAATTCCAAAACTGGAAATTATGCAGAAAGGAGGAAGAAATTTATTGTTATTAAAGGCTGCAGTATCACTAAAGTATATCAAAATTATGAAAATAGGGAGAAAATATGAAAAAGAGGATTAGCTTATTTTTAGTGTTAATGTTACTATTGACGACACCATTGTCACTTTTTAGTGTGTACAGTGATTACAAAGAAGTCAGATTAACGTTAAAAACAGGGGATGTTGTGTATATCAACAGGCAAACAAACGAAAAGTATTTTATGACTTTGGCAGGGAATGCAATAGAAACAAGCATTTATAATGTTTCCGGTGGCGCCGGAGCCGGAAGCATTGCGCTTTGTTTAGAACATGGATCGGCGTATCCGCCGTCAAACTCGCAGATGATTGTGAAAGAAGCGTATTATTGGATTGAAACTCCGAACGGAAAAAGTTTGATGTATGACGCAAATACTCATCAACCGGTCGCAAACACAATTATAACTACACTGAGAAATGGATATAATGTGACGCAAGCGGATTTATATGCCTTAGATAGTGTGATTCAAAAAGTGTATAGTGATACAAGATTAACTTACACACAAAGATTGTATGCAGCGCAAAACGCAGTTAGAGCATATATGAGCAAAAACGCAAATATTTTTTGGGCTCCGGGAAAAATTGAATATTCGCCGGGGTATGTTGATGGCAGCGGAAGATGGACAGTGGGGTCTGTTAAGGCAATAAATTCTTCGCATAATGACATAATGAAATTGTCCGAAGAATATTACGACCTTATGCTAAGAGCGCAGCAAACAGGAATGGTGATATCTGACGGTTATATCAGGCACAACATATTTACTCACGCTGTAAGTGACGGCACGTCTACAACATATCAATTTCAAATTGTTTCGTCAGACCCTTGGCGAGTTGATGCAGACAGTTATACTAAATTAACTGAATTAGAAGCTACAATCAAGCCGGTTAGCGGTGAAAATGGTGATGTGATAACTGTCATAATTCCAAACGATAAGATTGCTTTGGCAAATGAAATTGGGTTAAGTTTAAGAACTCAAGTGGTGCGTGGTTCAGGTGGTGTTGCCTTTCTTGAGCCAAAAGACAAAAGTTTGCAGACAATGTATACAGTTATAACTGCTACCGTTGATGACAAACAAGATATAATCCGATTTGATGTTGGTTTTGAGAACGATGATGATTATCCGTTACCTGAAATTCCTAAAGTTATAATTACAGGAATTAAGTCAGACAGCGAAGGTGGCTTTGACAATAATAGGCAGAGCGGCCGTGGCGACGCACAACTTAATGCGGGATTTGAAGTATACGTTAATGGAGATTGGCGAACTACGTTTTATACTGATTCAAATGGGCAAAACGGCAGTTCTGTACCATTGGATATATGGCGGTTATCCGATTTAACTCCGAAAGTAACAAATCATGTGCGCGCAGGAATTCCGCAGAAAGTAGAATGGAACGGTTCAGCTACTGTAACAATACATGAGATTGTGCCGGATGGGTATTTTTCTGAATCAGAATCAAGTACCGGAAACGGTACACGAACATATACACTTAATTATTATGCNGTGACACAACGAAATATAGAATGGCANCGCATCGACGGTGACGAAGGTTTTTGGGAAATTGAACCATGGGATGATTATCAATACCGAATTACACCTGATACGGTGTTAAGCACAGATACAGATGATAGAGTTCAGGCACCTGTTCGATTCACGAACCTTGTCAAAAAAGGGCATCTGCAGATAAATAAAGTTACAGAAAAAGATTTAGACCCGTGGGGTGATACTTTAGCCACGAAAGAACCGATGGCAGGCGCTAAATTCACAATTAGGCTTTCCGGAGCAGGAAGTGAGGGATTACCGTATCTTAGAGCGGTGAAATTGCGACCCGGTGACCCCGGATATGACCCATTCACACACACTTATCGTGTCGTAAATAACGGAAGTGGGATTTATATGGATGGAAATGGTGGAGCCGACTCATTTTTTGTTACTTCGGAATTTGGCCATATAAGAATATATGACATTCCGTGGGGAAATTATCAACTAAATGAGATATCTGCGTCTGAAGCAGGATATGTGCTTGAGAATTCAAATTTTGTTATCACATATGACGGGCAACTTCAGATTAAAAATATCACAAATTATGTAATTCGAGATGAAATTGTAATTCATAAAGTTGATTCGGAAACAGGAAAAAGAATTCCATCTGACAAAATGGCGTTTAGAATCCGATATATGGGGAATCCAAACACGCCAAAAGAACAAAGACCAAACGATCCAAACTACGGCAAGTATCTGACGTACCAACTTGGGCAAAGTGGTGCGATGGGNTATATCTTTTATACGGATGCAAACGGCAAATGTCAATTTCCATATCCGCTTTCATACGGCGTTTATCAAATCGAAGAAATTGTTGCGCCTGACGGTTATTATCTTGGAGAGATAGAAAACGGCGTGTTCCCGTACGTGATACATGAATTTGTGGTAGATNAGATGGGTGCCAATCCTTTTGAACATCCTGTGATTGTGATTGAGGCGAAAAACAATGCAGTAAAAGGTCAGATTGAAATACTTAAAACTGGCGAAACAATCGTTGGGTTTAACGAGCAAAAAACAGAATATGGTATTTTAAACATACCGATTTTTGAGTCAAAACCAAAAGACGGCGTTGCATTTGATATTTATGCCAAGTCGGATATTAAGCTTCCGGATGGTATTGATACGCCACTTTTTAGAACTAGAACCGGCGAAACTATTGATTTCGAAACGATTACTGAAAATCATGCGCTTTGGAAAAATGCTCTGCGTGTAGAAGAAAAGAAAATGGAAGATGGTACGGAGTTATCAATTGTAACACAGAGATACCCTAATGATTTAACGGCGATGGCAACTGCAAATCTCTTAACTGCAACAAAGCGTCCGAACATATACTCGTTGATTTATCAAACAAAAGTAGGTGAGTCGGGATTTGATTCGGTGTTAGACTTTGAGTTCAATATAAATTTTGATTATGAAATTACGACGGAGTATACGCCTGACGGTTATGCGATTGCAGATATAAATTTGACAAAACTGAGTGAATATACGCAAGGAACGATTTTTGATATATCGAAGTTTCCTCTGCATGAAGCGGTTTTAATTGAATCAGGGGTTGATAAAATAAATGATATTTCGCAATATCGAAACGATATTTTTGCCAATGGCAATGAAGTTTCTATGGAATATTCAGTGGAGTATTACCTTTCAGCTGAATTTGAAG
>JGI20163J15578_10000418_pt1 | contig 17553 bp, 15 predicted proteins | sample TergutCu122P1_FD_15578 | JGI IMG/M metagenome (IMG submission 15578)
TCCATTCCTTGCTGACAGGCCGCCACTACTTCCTGTGCCTGCGCTTGTGTGGGATTCTCGGCAATGAACTTCTCAAGTAACTCAATTACAAGTTCCTCATCGAGATCTCCGGTTGCTTGTTTCAGCTTTTGCAAATCTGCCATAAGTTAACCTCCATTTAAACATGTATTTTGCTTTATCGTAGATTTAACCACAAATTTTCTCGTTATGCAAGTATTTTTACTCAGAAATCCCAAAAATTTTACACATTCAGCTCATTTGTGCAATTTACATTTAATTTTACCTTAGCAATTTCAACGTTTTATTCCAGTTTAAGTATGTTAAATAGTCAATAACACAGTTTTTTTCGTAAAATTCGTAATAAAAACTTGAAAAATCTATTTTTTGTAGTATAATGCATGTTGGGTGCATAGCGACTAGAACGCATGTGCATCGGTTTGGTGTAGAATTTAGTTTCTTCTAAGGGAGTGAACTTTGTGACAAAATATATCATACGCGGCGGAAATCCTCTACATGGCGAAGTTGAAATCAGCGGGGCGAAAAACGCCGCTGTAGCTATTATTCCCGCAGCAATTATGGTCGAAGGTGTTTGCAGAATAGAAAACCTTCCTCAGATTTCAGATGTCGCGACACTTCTCGGCATTTTGAAAGAAATGGGCGCTATCGTTCGTTTTGTCGATAAACGAACAGTCGACATAGATTGTACGAATGTAAAAATGTCGCATGCAACATTTGATGCTATGCGACGCATTAGGGCTTCCTACTACCTCATAGGTGCTTTATTAGGTAGATTCGGGAGCTCTCACGTTGCCATGCCCGGCGGGTGCAATTTCGGTGGCGTACGTCCCATTGACCAGCATATCAAAGGCTTCACGGCTATGGGCGCAAAAGTATCAATAAAAAACGGAATCGTTTCTGCAGAAACGAACGGGCGGCTTAAAGGGACTTCAATTTATCTCGATGTCGTCTCTGTCGGCGCCACCGTAAACATTATCCTTGGCGCAACGATGGCTGACGGAATGACATACATTGAAAACGCGGCAAGAGAACCTCATATTGTTGATTTGGCAAACTTCTTAAATTCAATGGGCGCCGATATCCGCGGAGCAGGCACCAATGTTATTAAAATTCGTGGCGTTCGCAGTCTCAAAGGTGGATTTTATTCCATTATTCCCGACCAAATTGAAGCCGGAACATTTATGGCTGCAGTCGCGGGAGCAGGTGGGCGTGTTGTTATTAAGGACGTTATACCTAAGCATCTTGAATGTATATCCAGTAAACTTCGCGAGATGGGCGTTATGGTACGCAGTCTCGGCGATTCCATTATCGTTCAAAGAACAGTTCCGCTTATCGGCACAGATATAAAAACATTGCCGTATCCGGGATTCCCCACCGATATGCAACCCCAAATTGCAGCGATTTTATGTATGGCCGAAGGCACCAGTACCGTTGCCGAAGGTGTTTGGGATAACAGATTCAAATATGTTAATGAGCTTGAAAAAATGGGAGCCTCAATTCGTGTTACCGGTAGAACCGCAATTATTGAAGGTGTGCCCTGTCTCACCGGAGCTCCGATAAAAGCGGGAGACTTGAGGGCGGGCGCTGCTCTGGTCATTGCAGGTCTTTGCGCTAAAGGCGAAACAGTTGTTGAAGGCATCAGCTACATTGAGCGCGGATATGAAAAGTTGGTTGATAAGCTCACTGCTCTCGGCGCTGATATAAAAAGTGTCTATATGCCCGATGAATCATCACTTTTAAATAAGGATGCCGGGTAAACAGAAAATAATTGATTATTAATAAAATGAGTAGGGTTCGACCATTTTACCGGCGAACCCTACTTATTATTATACTATTATAATCCGTTAAAACAATCTTGGCAACTTTACTTTTTGTACGAATAAATTGAGTTTATTCCCCTTTGCACTACTTCATCCGTAAGGTTGTACGGAGGTAGAGTGCCTTCCTCTCCCGGTTCTCTAAAGAAGCCCGGCAAGCGATCATCCTCTGCGGTAAAGCCCGCTGCTTCATTGAACATGCGTTCAATTTTGAGTGTCTCTTTGCCCACTTCTTGCAATCTTTCCGGAGACCATTCCCCGCCTAACAATCCGGCATACAGGTCAGGTATTATTGTAGTGTCGATATTGGTCGGACCTGACGCAAATCCGCATATATAATCATCGCGAGTTGCGGAAGATATACTTGACGCGTTTGCCATTGGGGGAATTTCCTCGTCTGTTAACGTTGGAACCGGAAGCATACCCCATGTATGGTCAGCTCCTTGGGTGGATACGGCATAGCTAATGCCTGTTCCTTTAAATCCTCGCGGGTCGTATGCGGGAATTCCTTGTCCCTTAACTACCGGTATCCTTTTTACACCAAGTGCTTTCCCGACTTCCAAAGTTCCCTGCCCAAGCAGCCTGCCGAACTCTGTCCCTCGGCGCATTTCATCAAATGCGGCTTCAACCGCATCACCGTCACCCCACTCGATTTTCCCTGCTTCCATACACACGCCTATAACACAACCCGCTTCAATTGTGTCTACACCTATATCATCACACAAAAAATCAAGTTTCGCAATTTTGTAAAAGTCGTATAGCTCTATGTTGGGACCTAACATTGCGACATTCTCGTACTCAAAAGCTGCTGTCAAAAACTTTCCGTCTTTGTCATTTACTATATTTGAACAGGATACAATACAGCCCGGATGACACGGCACCCCGACTCTTCCGCCGTTTGCTAACGTTACCGCCATCCAATCCTTGGAAAGAAAGGATTCTTTTTGCTTCGCACTCAAAGGAAGTCCGCTAAAGTTTCGGCGCGGAATATATCCAAGAGGCACTGTAATATCCATCATGCCCGGCGAGCCGGTCCCATGCAAGTTTGCTGTCATGGGGCATGTTTTCGATGTTTCAACGTATCTTTTTGCTGCAGCGTCAAACTTCTCTTTGTCAGCATATATTACCTCCGGTGTTGAGACGGATCTCTCAATAATGATAGCTTTGATTTTCTTGCTTCCCATAAGAGCTCCCATTCCGCCACGCCCTACGGCACGGCAAGGATGTCCCTCTTCTCCGAATTCTGACACCATGATTGACGCATACCGGTAAAGCATTTCGCCTGCAGGGCCTATTGTCGCAACAGAGATCTTTTTGCCATACTGCTCCATTGCTTTTTCAACTGTGGCGTACGTACCTAGCCCCAAATAATCGGTTGCATCAATAAGCGCGGCTTTCCCTTCGACATTGATGTGCAGAATTTTCCAATTGTCTTCAGCCGGAATATCCTCAAAAATAATAGCTTTTAATCCGTGACTCGCCATAATTTTTCCAAGCGTTCCGCCTACCCCGGATTCCTTTATGGTTCCGGTTAGAGGACTTTTCCCACCAACAGAAACCCGCCCGGACGTGGAAAAAGAAGTACCCGCTAAAGTGCTTGTTGCAAAAATCATTTTATTTTCTGCCCCTAGCGGATCACATGTTGGCGGCACTTCGTCAAATACATACCGCGTCACGAGTCCTCTCATTCCAAAATTGCGATATTTTTCGTCGATAGTCCCGAATGCCAATTCCCCTGTCTTTACGTTCACCTTAAGCGTTCTATTCATTCCAACACCTCCAAAAATAAATTTTTTCAAGCGCTACGCTTTGCTAAACCACATAGGCAACGCTAAAGTGTACTCTTATCATGTTTATTTGACGTGCTCCCCATTCTTTGATATATTACAATTTAGCTTGAAAAAACGGGAGGCACTGTATTTTATGATTTACTTGAATGGGACCATGTTTGAATACAGACCGGGAATGTCCTTACCCGAGCTGGTAGAAATTTATAACATTGACAATCCAATTATTGCCATTGATGGGTTTATGATAGTTGTCAATGAGATAGCTATAACCGCTTCACAAGCGCGGGCGCTGTTATTACAGGAAAATGATAAAATTTTCTTTGCACCAATGCTTACTGGGGGTTAAGTTTGAATACACATTTAAAAACGGCGGTGCAGCATTTTATTTGCCGCACCGCCACAACAATTTGTATCGCGAAAGTCTGTTTGCGGCATATGCGCTTGGAAAAAATCTCTAGTTCCCTTGTGCCGCAGCTTTGTCTCTAAGCTGTTGGTGAATTTCCTGCATTCTGCTTCTTGAAAGCGGGTATGCAAGCATGATTATCGCGGCAAGCACTCCAAATCCTGCGTTGGGAATTGCTATCCAGAATTGAATTCCTGATATTACTGCCGGGTCATATGTTCCGGCAACAAATCCGATACCGACCAGAGCCCATGCAGCAATTGAACCGCCGAGAAATACCCCGATTTTTATCGGGAATATGACCAACGCCATAACAGCCGCTCTGACGCTTTTGCCTACTTGTAGTTCACCATAGTCTGCAATATCAGAGAATATTGCGGGAGCGAGACCGATAGCAATACCGTTTCCGAACTGTGCAAACGCTACAAGCGCTATGAATACTTCCGCTCTGCCGCCTGCAATGAAGTACACTGAAGCCATAAATATTGCGTAAATAATCATACCGATAATATAAACCGTTTTGTTGTTTTTGTACTTCCTGACCAAAAAGGTTGCGACTGTGTTACCCACGAAGTGTCCACCAAAAGTGATTGGCATCATGAACGCAAACAACATTATACTCCCGACAACATAGTTAAAGTAGAATAGGTTAAATCCGGTAAGTACGTTTGTCGCAGTGAGTGTCATTGTGTTTGCCAATACAAAAATCAGCAAAGGTTTGTTTGTGCCAAGCACTCTCAGCATATCTTTTACAGTTGCGGGCTTTGGACCACCCTGCAAGTTTGCTTCCTTGATTTTCTTTTCATATGGTCTTGCTAAGTATGCAATCAAATAGAGACCCAAAATTGTAAATATCCCGTAGATTAGCGCTGTAAGTACAAAACCTTGTGTATTGCGTCCGCCAAGATGTGCAGCAGCGCCGCCACCCAACATAACCACTAACGGTAGAGTAATAAATCCTCTTATACCGGTGCCGATTGCGGCGCCTTGAGCTCTTCTGATTGAAAGTTTCGCGCGCTCATCAGGATCTTTGGTGAAAACGGGCAGCAACGAAAATCTGGCAGTTGAACAGAAGTTTATAGTAATGAACATTAACAGGTAAAATGTTGTAATCAAAACTGCCGTTGCATTAACTCCCAATCCGAAATCAGTAAACATCAATACTGTAAATATGGTTACTAGCGGTGCCATGATAAACAGCCACGAGCCGTACTTACCCCAAGGCAAATTAGATTTTTCGACGATAACCCCTACCACGGGAACCGTAAAAATGTCTACAAAACGTCCCACTGACAGAATTGTAGCAGCAATTGCCGCACCTCCGACAACGCCGAAAAACGCGACGTTTGTCAGAAAGAATCCTATGAACTGAACGCCAAGCATTGTGAGAAATCCCATCGCAAATTCCTGTAGACCATACGCGAAAAAGATTCCTTCACCCAGTTTTTTCGCCGGCTGTGCCGCCGGAACACTAGTTGGTTCCATAAGTTTTTCCTCCTATTTTTTAATTTTGGTTTGCGGTTTACGAACAAAGGCTTATGATATAAGCAAACATTGCGTTTTCGTATTTGCTTATCTTCGGCCCAATCGTCTCGTCAATCCCTTGATAAAGTTCCGGATGTTTTTGCTTATATTCAGGCCAAGGGGTATAGTATTTCGAGTTTATATTCGCTTCAATCTCGGATACGATTTCTTTTCTTTTACTGGGTCTGGGTTGAATTTCTTTGTTTCCGGCTCTTTCCGCCTCGGAATAAGCGCCGTTTTCCCTCACATATTCTAGCACGGCACGCAAATTCTCCACTACATTGCCTACCAAGTTCAAAACGCCTTTGTCAAAGTCAAATATGTATCCGCCGCCGGGAGCAAGAATATCTATCAGTTCTTTGGCTTTGTCAACTGCCTGTTCTTTTGTGCCGGTTATAAGCGTCGAAATCGGATAGAAGCCTGAAAGGATAAATTTCTTACCGAGCTTTTCTTTAATGACTTTGGGATCACCTTCTTCAAAGCGTAAGATGGTTCCTTCAGGCATTTCGTACAAATGATCAAGGTATCTGTCATAATTTGCCTCAACAAACAGTTGTACGTTGATGCCGCACTCGGTGAGTTGCTCAACTTGTTTTTGAAGAGTCGGGAAGTAGTGTAACTCCGCGTCTTTTGTGCGCAGATATGGCGCCATGTGAAGCGGAATCATGGTCATACCCATTTCAGCGGGAACAATAAGCTGTCCTTTTTTTACAAGGATAGGAGTTATTGCCTCACATGCGGCGGAAACTTTTTCCGGACAGCGGCGCAAATCTTTAGAAATTCCGCTAAAACTTCTGAAGAAGTCGGCGACAAAATCAAACGGGGCAGTGGTAGTCCCGCCTGATATTGACGGAAATCCGTACTTTGCAGTCATCTTTCCACGCACCGCGCCTGTACCCGCCATTTCGTCAGACCACGCCCTAAATGCCTTCGCAAGGGCAAATCCCCGCAGTTGCGGGTCTTCAAGCTCAGTATAAAGCCTCGGCAAAATCTTTTCGATTATGCAATCGTAGGGGTTGGAGATGAAAAAATCGTAGTCCTCAACTTCCATTCCGGTAACTTCGGGATGCTGCATACTTCCGGTTGAACTCATAATAAACGGCTTTGATCCGAGCAGTTGATAAAATGAGGGATATCTTCTTGTCGCGCCGGGACATGTATCGCCGGGAAAATCTTGACACACTTTGTCGAAAGCAGATTCAGCCTTCGACATATCCCAGTAAATCTCAGCCACGTTTCCGCCTGCATATTGAATTATAGCATCCAGAGCGAGTGGATTCGAAACGGGTACTCTGGTGGGCACGTTGCCTCTGTAAATGTCTCTGTAAATTTCCAGACGTTCTTTTGCCAGTGTTGCTGCATCAGACATACTTTGACCTCCTTTTAAAATAAAATACTATTGTCGAAATTTACATTTTTGCCCATTCCAAACAATATTTAACTCCCTCTTGCGGTACAAGACTCCACGCATCACTGCCTACCAACTTTGAAACCTCGGCAGTTACAGGCGCACCGCCAATGATAATTTTCACTTGATCTCGCATACCCGCTTTTTCAAATGCTTCAACCGTTTCTTTCATCGTGTCAATTGCAAGCGTCAAAACGCCGCTCAGCGCGATGATTTTTATATTTTCCTTTTTCGCTGTTGCCACAATATCTTCAGGCGCAACATCAATTCCTAAGTCAACAACTTCAAAGTTAGACGCTTCCAGAAGTGATTTAACTATATTTTTGCCAATGTCATGCAAATCACCTTTTACGGTGCATAGCAATACTTTGCCTGCAACACTTTGGCCACCGCCTGAAGAAAGAGCCGGTTTTAAAGCTCCAACCGCTTGCCCCATAATGTCGCCCGCATAGATGAGATCACTTACAAAGTACTCACTGTTTTCAAATCTCTCTCCCACAACATTGAGTCCGTCTTGACACGCAGAAAGGGCTAAATCGGCCTCTCCGTTTGCCAAAGCTTCATTGATTAGCTTCATTACCTCATCTTCATCAAGCTCTCCCATTGCTTCTTTAATTTGCTCGTATAACGCCATCGTAAAACCTCCTTATTTTTTTATTGGACCAATTTTTCCGGATCTGAACGCATTATTGTACTTCCTACAAAACTTGTCTGTACCCAATAATGCCTGTGTCGCGAATATATTCCCGATTACATCGCGGTTGGTCGGGTCGGCAATTATTGTATCTAGCCCTGCCGCAATCGTTAACGTTAGGAAGTTTCGATTGAGCAGACCCCTGGCAGGCATCCCAAATGAAACATTTGACAGCGCGGCTGCAATTTTAACCGTAGGGCTTTTTTCTTTTAACCCTCTGATAGCGTCACAAAATTGTATTGACGCGTCATTTACCGCTGAAAGTGCCAAAACAAGCGGGTCGATATGAATCCTGTCCGGTGTCACACCAAATTTTCCCGCTCGTTCAATTAAGTCCATGCCTATTCTGATTTTATCCTCTGCGGATGCCGCCATTCCGCCATTATCGCAGCAAAGAGCAACTACCTGCCATTCGTTGTGTTGTTGGAGAACCGGCAGCAAAACTTCACATTTATCGCCCTCTCCGGAAATTGAATTGATTATCCCCGGTTTGTTTATTTTTGGCAAAACCTTTTCGAGCATTTTCGCATCAGGGCTGTCAATGCATATTGGTGTCTCTGTGTGCCCTTGAACAATGTCAATCAGCCAACAGAGTGTGTCATACTCTTCTTCAGGTGCGGTTCCCGCACAAACATCCAAATAATGTGAACCTGCTTCGTCTTGAGTCTTAACAAGCTCAATAATATAATTTTCATCTTTTTCCGCAATTGCTTTTGCTGTTCTCGGAACAGCACCGTTAATTTTTTCTCCAATAATGATCATATTTTATTTACTCTCCTTATGTACATTGAACTATTAGAATATTTTTAAATGTATTTGCTGTTTTTGTATTGCGTTTTGTTTAATATTTTCCCGAACTACATCGGTTGGTTGCAGCTTCACCTCCAATATTCAAAAAAACGTGTACTTTTCTCCATTAATATTTAAGATTTAATCATAAAAGTCATCATAATGCAACTATTTTTTGTTACACTTTAAAATTTTTAAGCTGAGGGACTCGGCTACGTTCGAGTCCCTCAACCTTAAAGTAGTTATTTTGTACTTCGATGCGCTAAGAGGCCAACTCAAGAGCCTTAACTGCGGCAGCGCCTGCGTCTGGTGCGTATCCATCGGCGCCGATTTTATCTGCGAATTCCTGCGTGATAGGCGCTCCACCAACCATAATTTTGACTTTACCTTTACAGCCTGCGTCGATCATGGTCTTAACTGTAATTTCCAAAGCTTCCATTGTTGTTGTTAAAAGTGCGGACGCACCCACAACTTTGCAATCGGGATTTTCTTTAACTGCTTCGACAAACTTCTCCGGAGGAACGTCAACACCAAGGTCAATTACCTCAAATCCCGCTGATTCAATCATAAGCGCAACAAGATTTTTGCCAATATCATGCAAATCTCCCGCAACTGTTCCTATGATATACTTGCCTTTTTTCCCTACTGCATCACTTGCGAGATGAGGCTTAAGAACCTCAACGCCTTTTTTCATCGTTTTTGCGGCAATCAGCATTTCAGGTACAAAGATTTCATTTGCCTGAAATTTAGCTCCGACAATGCCCATTGCAGAAATCATGCCCTCTTCCAGAATTGCATTCGGGTCTTCTTTTGCATCAAGCGCCTCTTGAACAAGTCCTTCAATGAGTTTGACTTTCCCGGTCTCTACCGCTACTGCGATTTCTTGAATTTTTGACATTTGTATCATTTCCTTTCTTTCCTATAATTATAACTATAGATGTTATTTTGCTCCAAAGATTCCTTCGCGATATGCTGATGTATATTCAGCACAGAAATCATCAAGACCAACCATAGCCTCGGCAGCATATATTATGCCGCGCAAGTCTTGGCTAAGCGGATCCATAACTGCACTGCTCATTCCCGCGGCAACTGCCAGCGCGGCAAATGCTTGATTGACCAATCTGCGAACAGGCAAGTTAAATGAGATGTTCGAAATTGCGCCTGAAATATGCACACGGGGATGCGTTGTTTTAATATGATTCATCACTTCCAAAACCATAGAAATGCCTTCCCCATCATCCGTTGTACAAAGCATTTCAATCAATGGATCAATATGAAAACGACTTTCGTCGATTCCGTATTCTTTCGCTTTTGCCATGGTCAAATCAAACACTTCAATCCGCTTTTCCGCGCTTTTGGGTATCCCGGTATCGTCGCAAAGCAATGCCATAATGTCCCACTTGCTGTTTTCCGGTTTTGCAAGAACAGGAAAAGCAATATCCAGTTTGCCTCCCTCTGCGGATACAGAGTTAAACAGACCGGGCTTCTTACAAAACGCCATTGCTTCGATAACCACGTTAACATCCGGGGAGTCAATGGAGATCGGGCAATCCGTAACGCTTTGCACTAAATCAATCATCCATTTTAGGATTTCAAGTTCCCCTTCGTTTACCGAAGCACAGACATCGATAAAGTCAGCTCCTACATCAGCTTGACGTTTAGCGATATCTTTTATGTAATTTTCATCACGCGCCGCTATAGCTTTTCCGCATGACGGAATCGAACCGTTAAGTTTTTCAGCAATTATAATCAATTTTTTCCCTCCTCCGTTAATTTATTTTAAAATACCCGGATTCATTGAATTTTCGAATTTCATCGTCTATAATCTGATCCGTCCTGGGGAATAACGCGCCGTCCCTTAACCCATTTGGCAGGTTGGGGATAAAGTTGCCGCCCGGAACATATTCAGTGATGGCTCTGCGGACCTCGGCACGGATAACATCTTCCGGAACATCTTCAACATCAACGATCGCAGCGTCTATGCCACCCATGAGCGCCATGCGTCCGTCAAGTATTTTTTGAATTTTAGGGATATCGTTTTGGGGCAACACACCCTGCCAAATTTCAATGCCAATATCTACCATATCTTCGACAATCGGCTCTAAATAAGAATCGGCATGATGAATAGTTAAGATGCCGGTATCCTTAAACAGCTTGTAAAACTTTCTGTATCGCTCTTTAAAAAACTCTCTCCATACGTCGGGACTCATAAACAAGGAGTTTTTAGATCCCCAATCGTCGTGGGCAAGGACAGCATCGGGCTTAAACTTCTCAATAATTATCTTAGCATAAGTACACTGGAATTCACAAATAACATCAAGTAATTCGTGACATGCTTCAGGTTCAGCCAGAAATGATATCAATGCATCCTCAAAACCCATCAAATAATGCATCCGCTCGAACATGCCTCCCGGCATAAAAGCAACTGTCATATTGCCTTCATCGCGAATTCTCTTTGAGTTTTCGGCTGCTTTTTCCCAACCGTTCATAGTATTTGCCACTATATCGGGAACGTTAACATACTCCCTCCAACGGGTGATGTCTTTTATTACCTTAGTTTCTTCGTCGTGATGCGGAATCGCCGCCGGTTGACCTTCCGGCCAGATAATAGTAGTTCCCCAATTGTCAATGATAGTCTTGCCGGGCTCTCGTCCGCCGCCCATGTAAATCAGGCAAGGCTCTATAACATTGGGTATATTAGCCATCAACGGCCCCCACTGCACAACTACGCTGTCGGGCTTGCCTCCTCGTTTTATGGTTTCAAAAAAGTTTTCCTTCACGGATAACTTCATAAATTCCCTCCTCTCTATTTTTATCTTATCGGGTTTTCCTGCGCCCATTTTCTTCCGTATTTTTCTAGTTCGTCCCTATAAATGCTGTTATTCCATTCCCGAAAGCAACGCCCATTGGGAATCGATGGGAAGAATTTACCTGCCGGACAGAATGAGTTAATTACCCTACGCACTTCTGCGCGAATTTCTTCTTCTGTTATGTCTTCTACGTCAATCTTTGGACCGTCGATTCCGCCAATAAGAGCCATTTTGCCATCTAAAACGCGTTGTATCTCGGCAATGTCATTTTGTGCTATGACGCCCTGCCAGATATCAATCCCTATTTCCGCCATATCCTCTACAATTGGTTGGCAGATGCAATCCGCATGGTGTACAAATAGCATTCCGGCATCGTGAGCTGCTTGTACAATTTCCTTATGCAACGGCTTTATTAGTTCTCGCCAGACAGCCGGCGGCAGGAAAAGATTAGTCTTTGAGCCCCAGTCGTCAAGATAAAATATCGCATCAGGCTTTGCATGCTCGGCGATAGTATTGATTAGTTTGATTTTATAATCGGCAATAACCCGCAGGATCTCCGCCATCTCGTCCGGGTCAGTCAAGTAAGCCATGAGACCGTTTTCCATGCCCATTAAGTGATGAGAACGCTCAAACAGACCGGAAGGGACAAATACCGCGACAAACATCTCCGACCTATCAATCTCAGATGCAGCTTTTGCAGCTGCTGCCCAATCCCCTTTGGTAGGGTCGGGTGCGACAAGGTAATCGCGCCACTTTTCAATGTCCTTTATGACAATGTTTTCCGGTGTCGCATGCGGATGCTGTCCGGGAGCTCCGGGTGGCCAAGTAAATGTAACGCCCCATGAATCTTTGTGTAGTTTGCCGTCTTGTGGCGCGCTATCCGCTAAGTGCGCGGGATTTGGAATAAACGCCATTGCATCCATGAAATCGAAATAATAATCAGGCTGTTGCCCGTTGAGTATTGCCATTGCATTTTCACGTTTCGTCATAGTATGATCACTCCTTACATAATGTATTTAGATTTTTTTGGTATTTACTGCATGTAGGTTGCTCTCTTTTACAAACGCAGCCGGGATATAATAACCCCGGCTGCACGTCATAAATCTAAAGAACGTAACTCGAGTCAAAATTAAGAATATCGCTCGATGTTAAATTTCGCGCCAAAGCGCTCTATGTGAAGATTAGGTTTCCTAAAGGAATTCCGACTACTAAAGCTACGATGAATAATACAATCATGAATATAGGCATATATTTCAGTGCATTCTTTGAGCCAACATCTCCATGCATAATCGCGGCAATAGCTCCACTTGAAGGTAACCAGTTACCCGCCAAGAGGGTGAATGACCAAACCATTATGAATGGCATTACAGGGAACCCATATGTTTGTAAGAGCGGAAACAGTATCGGAGGAAACAAACCGCGGAGAAGTGGAATCGGCAGGCAGGCGGTAAGCAGGAACGTAATAACCATTACCAGAATCGTGAATAAGGTAGCGCTGCCTACATCAAGCATAGGTGCTACATTAGCAGTAATAAACGCTGCAAAACCAAACTCCGCTCTGCCTATTAGGTCTGAAAGTACAAGTGTCGTTCCTACCATTACAATTACAGGAAACATAGGAGCTAATTGTTTTGTGGCAGCAGCCGAAAAATCAATCTGCGGCCTGCCTTGCTTGTTTCGAGCAAATGTTCCGACAACAAGTACAATGGCAATAACAACCTGCATTCCAAATTGTGCAAAAAATCTATGGACCGCCGTCCCATCCGGCAGGAGTGTCGGTGCCATAAAGAGTAAGAAAAGTAGACCTATAAGCGCAAGTGCAAATCTTTGATCTGCGTTAAACTTAGGTGAATTGCCGGGGGGGACATAACTTTTCAACTTAGATACATCAGGTCTTATAATCCACCTTAATGTCGCCCATACGGCCGTTATGGCCACGCCCTTAATCACAACTGTAAATGCCATATACGGAAGAAACGGGAAATAGGAGTACTCAAATCCAAGCCCATGCCAGATCCCAATCATCGTGACAGCTGAAATCATAAACGGGAATATGGTAAATGACAGAGCTACGACAGAGGTTGTAGCTACTACCGTAGTTACCCGGAACTTATCATTTTTTTCCAACCCGGCTTCATCGCATACGTTATTTATAAGTGCCAACGTAAGAACCAACATGGCTGTGACGCTCATGATGCTCGCAGGTATGATACCGGAAAGCATCATGCAAAGAACCAACACCCATGGGCGACCTTTCGTTAGTTTTGATGAAAGAATCTTTTGCGCAATTACTTGAGGAAAACCAATTAAATTCAAGTAACCGACAAATGTGAAAAAGAATATAAGGAATATAACGTTAGTGTTGCCAAATAGAGACGCGAAAAGTCCTCCAATTGTTCCCACATCGGTTACGCCGATCGAAATCAACGCAAAAATACTGACCCAAAATAGATTTCCATGAAACCATCCATAGATGGCTCCAAGAAGCGCACTTATTATTATCATGCCTCCGGGGGTAAGCGGGTAGGGTGCGGGTATAAGTCTAACGATTACCATAATGGCGATTGCTATTACGCTGTGAATGTAATACTTCGTGTTTGATACCGGTTTTGACTCTGCCATGATTTACCTCCCAAAATTATTTTGTGTACTAAGCAAATGTTTTCTGTAGTCGCCGGGTCAATACTTGCCTCCTTTCTCTTAGTTTGTGTCCTCAAAAACTATTTGTTATTTAATCATAAAATTCATCATAACGCAACTATTTTTTTATTATTTCAACAAAAAAACATACTCATTGAACGTGATTTCATCATCCAAAATGGCTAAATTGGGGGCGCAGTGTAGATACCCCACCACCTACGCTTCGCTAAAAGAAAGTGGACATCTTAGCGAGGTCATTCCTTTCTTACAAAGGGAAAAATATAGGAATCAAGAGAATAAGTGTCAGATACATAGCAATATGCAGCAGCCAACTGTATCGGAATATATCCGAAAAACTGTACCCGGCAGTTAAAGCTATACCAATTTGACCGCTGGCAAGCGGAGTAAGGAAGCTGAGGTTGGCAGCAAAAATTATCCCTGTCGCCATCGTATACGGATTCATCCCCAACCCAATCGCTATAGGAAGGAATGCCGGCAAAAATATCAGAACGGTAACCGCATCTGAAATGACTTGGCTGCAACTCATTGCAATTAGCACTGCAAGAGCAAAAACCATAAACAGAGGTAACCCTTCGGGAACAATGGAAGTGGCAAATTGCGCGATTCGAGCAGATCCGCCGGTGACATTTAGGGTATTTGTCATACTAAATAATCCGGCAAGCCAAATGATAATACCCCAGTTCATTTTCGAAAAAGCTTCTTTTTCCTTTATACAGCCTGTGATTATAGCAAGAAGTCCGCCGACTAAAGCCGCTGTGCCGAGTGATACTAACCCAGAGACTAAAAGTGTCAATGTAAGGAGCATTATAGCACCCATTACATACATTTTTTTCTTATCCTCGGTTCCTTTTTCAAAATCTACAGGGGATTTATTTGTATTTGGTGTCAGCCCCCCCCCGATGGCGCCCGGTGCTTCATTCCCACCGCTTTGGATCGCCTCGCCTCTCCAGATTTTTTTACCGTTTTCATATTGATAGAAGTAAATTATAAGTCCACAGACGATAAATATTCCGAGAGCAATAGGTAAGAAGGCAAAAAATTCGTACCCCTCAAGTCCGGCGCCCATAACTATATCATTGCCGATAAGGTTAGACGTGGTCCCTATAAGTGTAAATCCGGCACCTGCGAAGACCCCGGCGACCACCGGCAAAAAAGCGTTTTTAATATTGAATTTGCCCGGCTCGGAGACATTTGCGATGCTACGGAAAATCACAAGGAAAATCATAATGACTGTTATATTGCTCAGTAAGCCCGATATGACCGCAGAAATACAAAATGATATAATCATGATTCGCTTTTCTACGCCTTTTGACAACTTAAGGATTGCCCTGCCGATAACATTTGAAAGCCCCACCTTCAAAAGCGCTTGGGTCAAAATATCCATTCCAACTATTAGGAAAATGATATCGTTTGTGAATCCGGACAGCGCGTTTGGCAAAGTGGAAATTCCTAGCAACACGCAAATCACGCAGCCTGTTATGGAAACCCATGCCGGTGGGAGCTTGTTGATACAAAATGTGATTATCATAAGGCCAAAAACAATGAGTGCGAGAATTCCGGGATCTATTGATATTGACATCCTAACTATTTCCTTTCATATCTACAGATTATTAAATCGAAAATTTTCCGATGATTCTGATGATATTCTCATTGATATACTTTAAGTTGTATGAGATTTAAACATAAAACTTAACAAAATGCAACTTTTTTTTAAAATTTTGTTAAAAGGCACAAAATTTCGTTACAAAGCAAAGATTTTAAAGGTTTCAAGCTCTCCCCACAAAAAATGACAGGAAATATCTTTAACGTAGATTTCCTGTCATTGTTAAGCTCAAAATGGTGAAAGCAAAGTGGAAAACAAGGAGAAATCGTCTTTCCCCGCGCCGTGCGCGGGCATTTTTCCTGCCTCTACTAAATTTTCAACTTCGCACATCCTACAAATACAAATCCTCAACAACTATCGTCTCGCCGGGTTTTTTAACAATAAAGTTTTCCTCGAGCCAAGGTCCCGTCAGCAATTTCTGTATGTATTCTACAGTCGCCGGGATTACCTTTTGCTCAAGGTTCAGCGTTTCCGCCATTATTTTCGTATCTTCGACCAACTTATCAATCGGTATGGCTCCGCAATCCAAAAGGCATAAACTGCGATAATGGCCGAACATTGACTTTGCTATACTCTGCGCTCGTTTTTCTCCGTATTTCTCAAGGGTTCGTTGATACTCCACCCAAATATTGCGCTCACCGCGAAGCCAACCATCCGTAAGAAAATATGCGCTATGTTCGCGGGAAACTTCAGTGCGCTTCTTGACCGAACCAAGCAGCAAGGAAATACAATCATCCACCCTTGGGATTATCAATTCAAAGTTCCCTGCTTTGATATCTTGAATACTATTGCCGCAGAATCCCAAAACCACAAGCACTCTGTCTGCTTGTATATTGTCAAGAATTTCTTGCAGTTTAGAATTCAGATTTTTCGGAACAGCGTGCAAGCCGGACTCCAACCATTCAATCGGATATTCGACGCCGCATTTGTCGAGCGCCATTTTAAGTTCGTCCTCAACAGTCTTACACGCAACTAAAACAGTTTTCAAATTTTTATCCTCCATTGTGATTTGATACAACCATTGTTACTAAGTTTCGTCGTTGCGAGGAGCGTAGCGACGCGGCAATCCAGACGGAAACACTAAAATCGGCGCATAACGAACTGGATTGCTTCGCTGCGGCTCGCAATGACGTGGGGTGTGTACAGTAAACAACAATTCTAATAATTTGTGGCAGCGGTATCTTCCGTCGGATGTGCCGAATCGGATTCGGCTTTCTTATCTTTCGCCGTGCCTGCTATTATTTTAACTCCGGCGGACGCTCCGAGTCTGCTTGCGCCTGCGTTAATCATAGCCACGGCATCCTCATAAGTTCTGATTCCGCCGGATGCTTTAACGCCGATATTCGGACCTACAGTTGCTCTCATCAAGGCTACATCCTCCACGGTTGCTCCCCCGCCTGAAAAGCCTGTGGAGGTTTTGACATAATCTGCTCCTGCAAGTTTGCATATTGTGCAAGCCTTAACTTTTTCTTCATCGGTTAAGAGACATGTTTCGAGAATAACTTTCACAATCGCTTTGCCTTTAGCCGCTTGAACCACCGCATCTACATCACGCTTAACAAGTTGCCAATCTTTGCTCTTTATCGCACCGACATTAATGACCATATCTATTTCTTTCGCGCCATGTGAAACCGCGGTGCGAGTTTCACTCGCTTTTGTTACAGTGGGCTGCGTCCCAAACGGAAAAGCGACCACACAACAGGGTTTTACGTCACTTCCTGCCAATTGCGCGGCAACGAATTTAATATAACTTGGATTCACACATACACTGTAGAATTCATGCATTTTTGCCTCATCACAAACTTTTCGCACATCTTCTATTGTCGCGTCCGGCTTCAACAAAGTATGGTCTATATATGAAGCCAAAGGTTTTGATGTATTCTCGGCGAATGGTCCCGGATGCATCTCAACATCTCTTTGCGACATAACTTCCAAAGTCACTTCCTTGATTATTTCGTTGATTTGTTCAGAATTTAAACTCACTACTCAATACCTCCACTTTTTTGCGGTTTCTTGCAACAATTCTATCATACCGA
>JGI20163J15578_10000419_pt1 | contig 17550 bp, 13 predicted proteins | sample TergutCu122P1_FD_15578 | JGI IMG/M metagenome (IMG submission 15578)
CGCTATTTGAATTTTGCTTTAGAATGTGAGGCTGATGCTATCAGTGATGGGACCCATGCCTTTGTCCCGGCGGTGATGGAGCATATCGAATTGGCCGGGGTACATTCGGGAGATTCGGCTTGTATCCTACCTTCGGCAAATATTTCTCTCGAGAATCTGCAAACCATCAAGGAATATACCCGCAAAATTGCTCAGGAATTGCAGGTAAAAGGATTGATGAATATACAGTATGCCATTGAAAAGGATATTGTATATGTGCTGGAAGCAAACCCAAGAGCATCACGAACCGTGCCTTTAGTATCAAAAGTCTGTAACATATGGATGGTTGCCTTGGCGACCGATATTATTACCTCGGAGATTACCGGACGTCCCTCACCGGTGCCTAGCTTGAGAGAGCAGGATGTTCCTTACTTTGGCGTAAAAGAGGCGGTATTCCCCTTTAATATGTTCCCGGAAGTGGATCCGCTATTAGGGCCGGAAATGCGCTCTACCGGCGAGGTGCTGGGACTGGCCAATACCTATGGGGAAGCATTTTACAAAGCCCAAGAAGCTACTCAAACCAAGTTGCCCTTAAGTGGAACGGTGCTGATTTCGGTTAATCGTAAAGATAAAGAAAAGGTATTAAAGGTTGCTAAGAGATTTGCCGACGAAGGGTTCAAAATATTAGCCACCGGTAATACTTATAAATCCATCACAGAAAATGGGATTCCGGTAGACCGTATCAATAAACTACATGAGGGTAGGCCAAACATATTGGATGCCATTGCCAATGATGAGATTGACTTAATCATCAATTCACCTTCTACCAGGGAGAGTGTTCATGACGATAGCTATATTCGGAAAGCAGCAATCAAGGGCAAGATTCCTTATGTGACGCAATTGGCCGCCGCTAAGGCGACGATTAGTGGGATTCGTGAGGTAAGGGCTCATGGAAAAGGGGATGTGTGGTCGATCCAAGAGTTACACCGGAAGATTGTGACGAAGGGCGATAGCGATTTGAGCAACTTATGATTGAAATTATTTACTTATTAATTGCATTTGGATCATCTGCCATCGGTGCCATAGCAGGGATTGGCGGTGGTATGATTATTCGACCACTGTTAGGTATTGCCGGCCCGGCAGGAACACTACAAGATACCATCAATTTTTTGTCCGGCAGTACGGTATTGGCGATGGCCTTTGCTAGTTACATTAAGAACAAAAGAAGTGATGAGTCCCTAGATTACAATGTTAGTCTATTCTTAGCAATTGGCTCTGTTCTTGGAGGGGTTTTGGGCAATAGCATTTTTTCCATTGCACGAGACGGTATGGGGCATAATAGCTTTGGGATAATGCAAGGAAGCATTCTATTTTTGATTAATTTATTGGTATTGCTTTATGTGATTTTCAAACATAAAATCACCTCGAAGAATGTAGAAAGCAAAGTAGTCTGTGTGTTTGTTGGTTTAGTTTTGGGATTTTTGGCAGCGTTTTTAGGTATTGGTGGTGGCCCGCTGAATGTGGCAATTCTTTATTATCTATTTTCCATGCCGGGAAAAATAGCTGCACGAAATTCCTTGTTTATCATCCTAATCTCCCAAGCCACCTCCGTGGGAATGCGCTTGGTTACCGGAAATATTCCCGAGTTTTCAGTGTTGACGTTAGTGCTTATGTGTGCCGGTGGAATCTTAGGGGCAACCACCGGAACGACCATTTCCAAATACATGACCGATAAAAGTGTAGAAAGGCTATTTCTCTACATCTTAATCGTCCTAATCGGCATAAATGTGTATAATATATGGTTATATGTATAACCTGTCTAGCCATGCAAAAAATGAAAAAGAGGGAGATGGAAGCACATGAAATACTTAATTGCATCAGATATTCACGGCTCGGCCTACTATTGTAAAAAGTTATTAGAAGCCTACCAAAGAGAAAGCGCAGATTGCCTACTTTTGTTAGGCGACATTCTCTATCATGGTCCGCGTAACCCATTACCAAAGGATTACAACCCGAAAGTAGTATTTGCGATGTTAAATGAGATGAAGGATGAAATCATCTGTGTGCGGGGAAATTGTGACTCAGAGGTAGATCAGATGGTGCTGGAGTTTCCGATGATGGCGGATTACTGCCTGTTAGAAGTGGATGGAAAGACTTGGTTTGCGACTCATGGACATCTGTTTAATGACGAAAAAATTCCCCCCTTAAAGGAGGGAAGTGTTTTGCTTAATGGCCATTTTCATCTACCGGTGTGCCAAGAGTTAGCAGGAGTAACCTATCTAAATCCAGGCTCAGTTTCGCTGCCAAAAGAAGAGGGTCAGCATAGTTATATCAGTTACGAGAAAGGTGTATTTACTTGGAAGGATATGGCGGGGCGTGAGATTCGACCATTTGCCGCAGTTCAATGAGATTACCTACTTACAGCTACACCTTCATGAGCTCGAACCTAGCAAGGAGATTCCTTGTTCTAGTGTTCGACAATACCTAGTGCCCGAGGAATGAGTTCCATAAACGCTCGATAATACCTTGCTTCATTCTTGGCCCCACGCACGCTCAATATAATACTTCGCTATACTCGGCTTCATATACACACGTGAGAAACCTCACGTCATCCTTAGCCTCAGCCTCCGCTAAATGCCCCTCTAAAAAACATCAGATAACCACCTAAGCGTGGAATATGAAAAAGAACTCGTCCAACTACTTGATCGGAGTGTATTATCTCTCGGTCGGGGGTTGGATTTTCGGTTCCTTTGGTTACAAAAGAAGGGGCATGAACTCCTTGTTGAGCCGGAAGAATATCATGGATTTGGTGGGTGATTATAATCCCTAAAGAATTCCGAAAGGTAATCACATCTCCTATCTCAAGTGTGTAAGTAGGGACAGAGGTTGAAACCACCAAGCTACCAACAGGTATTACTCTCTCCATGCTCCTGGTATGCATACTATAAAAATGAAGACCAAGGGCGTGGATTGTAACAATCAGTGCACTCACAAAAAACAACACAAAAAGAGCCGGTGCAAATCTCCTTTTAAAGGTCAGCCCTTCCACTGAAAGGTCAGGATTATTGGGCTCTTCTTGAGACTTCCCGGAGGGTGGTCGTTTACGTGAGTTTACGAAGATTCCTTTTTCCTCTATTACAGATGAAAGAACATCAGAAATAGAAGGCTCCTTATCGATGGCTAGCTCTGCTTGCGGCTTCTTAGCGGGAGTCACCGAGTTGGCGGGAGACTTAAGGGAAGTCTTTCCTTGGCGGTAAAATAACTCATCCGGATCTGGGATAAGTTCCGGATGAGTCTTTGATGTTAAATTCGTTTCGGTTTTTTTAATCTCTTGCATTTCTTGTCACTTCTCGTCTAACTATTTCTCGCCGAGTAGGCGCTTCTCTTACCTCTTGTTCTTCATCATTGCGCGGTAGTCTAATGGGGATTACTCGTCTCTCTCGTGCGTTTGCTTCTCGAACGACGCGTCGGCCTATCTCGCGAGCTCCATCTGCTCTATTCTCGGTGCGTCGAATGGGGTTATTTAAAAACTGCATGGGGTTAACCGCGATGCCATTTACATGAACTTCAAAATGAAGATGGTTTCCGGTCGAGCGTCCGGTCGAGCCGGTAACAGCAATTTGCTGTCCCTGTACGACTTCTTGCCCAATTCTAACAAAGTTTTGTTCGTGATGCATATATCTGGTTACAAGACCATTGCCGTGAGTAATTTCAATCCACCATCCGGCACAATTAGCCCAACCGGCAAAAGTAACTACTCCGGACTGCACTGCATACACCGGTAAGTGGGCAGCTCCGGTTCCAAAGTCAACACCACGATGGAAGGCATTGTCCCACTCCCGCCAGCCAAAAGGACTGGTGAGGACAGAACCCGGTACGGGATGTACGAAAAGTCCGATAATGGCGCTGTAATCCTCTAAGGTCATATCATCCAAGCGATATAAATCGTAATTCTCCATGTGTCGAATCAGATGGCGAGCGTAGTGAATATCGGTTGCCCAACGAGGACCAATGCGGGCAGCGAAAGTGTTAGCATCGGTTACGCCTTCAATTAAATCCCAGTAAACTTCGGTGAGCAATTGGGCGCGATCCATAAATGCTTCGGTCACGGTATTGTACACACGGAAGCGGTCAGTAATCATGAAACGAACACCTGCCGGCGTCATCTCGCCGGTACGCATCATGACACTTCCGGCGCTACTGGTTCCCTTAATACCGAAGAGATTGTTGTAGCGATAGGATAGATAAGAAAGTCCTTGTCCCACGTCACCGTGCGGACCGAAACGTCCATATCCACCTTCTTGGATAACCTGAGCAATCGCTACCGATGCAGGAAAGCCGTGTGAATCTTGAGTTTTCAAAGCGCCGACAATCATCTCTTGAGTGATAAATATCGGTAACCCTTCAATACCGCTTTCGACATTGTAAACTACACGGTCTCTCATATGAAGGAAATCACGAGAGGGAATAAAGTTTACCGCAGAGGTATTATGGGGTGGTGCTACTTGTGGCGGCGGCGGTGGCTCCGCCGTTGGTGGAAGTGGCGGCGGTACAATCGGAACTTCCGGCGGCGCAGGCGGTTGTGGTGTAACGGGAGCTTCCGGAGTTGTTGGTGGCTGTGGTACTACAGGGGCCTCTGGGCCGGTAGGCGGTTGCGGAGCGTTTAAATCAGGTCGGTTGGGAATAGTTGGGTTTTGGTTATTCCCATCACCCAGTTCGTTGCCGTCACCCGGTTCGTTGCCGTCACCCGGTTCGTTGCCGTCACCCGGTTCGTTGCCATCACCCGGTTCGTTTCCATCACCCGGTTCGTTACCGTCACCCGGTTCGTTGCCGTCACCCGGCTCGTTGCCATCACCCGGTTCGTTGCCATCACCCGGCTCGTTGCCGTCACCCGGTTCGTTGCCATCGCCCGGCTCGTTTCCGTCACCCGGTTCGTTGCCATCGCCCGGCTCATTTCCGTCACCCGGTTCATTTCCATCGTCCGGCTCGTTGCCATCACCCGGTTCATTTCCATCACCCGGATCAGTCATATCATCAAGGTCGCTTCCGTCCTCTAGGTCATCGGTATCATCTAAGAGTTCGGAGTCATTTTCGTCATCAAAATCATCTTCTGGAATCGGTTCATCAGAAACATCTTCCGGAAGTTCAGTGCCCGAAGTGTCAGTCGTTGAATCAGCAACAAGAGTCCCCTCAGACTCTCTTTCTTCACATCTGCACTCACATACGCACTCTTCTTCATCGCATTCGCATTCACAATCACACTCACACTCGTATTCATCCTCTTCTGCAAGTTCATCCGCTAACCGTAACCCACTAGAAAGTCCATGGGTACCTTGCAAACTCATCGTAATCACAGAGATAGATAAAGCACTGACTGCGCCGGCGATCTTCAGCTTCCTGAATAATTCTTTTCTTTTCATCTTTTCTGTTACCTCCAGATGGTCCCCTTACTATTTCCCCAAAAGTGCTTAAATGCACTATCGAACTACATTATACCATTTGGTATCAATAAAGTCAAATTTTTTATTGCCATTTCTGTGAATTTTCCGTGTACAAAAAATGATGAAACGTTTAAAAGTCTAGGATTTAGGGCAGAATTCTGCGTTTTAGTAGCTTGATTTGGCGATTAGTCTTTAAGGCGTGAAATTTTGTCCCGAGTGTTAATGGGGATATTCCGGATAGCTTTTTTGACCTCTGCTTTCAATTTAGATGGAGACAGTTTCCGGCAACTACTCCTTAGGAAATGACTCAAATATCGCCAAGAATTCTTGACATTTGTATCGGGTAGTGATACTCTTTTCACTAGCGGTGAGTTACATCTGACTCTTTACATAATTAGTAACTGTTCGGAAGAGAACTCCCTTGAACACTCTTAAGTTGCTCGTTGGTTCTAGGTTCAAGGCATATCGACAGTAAACTGTCTTAGTTACAAAGCAACTACCTGCGACATTGACGGCAACGATGACAGGTGGAAATACAGGCAGCTAAAAGAGAAGGCAAATAGATTTAGCGGAAAAGAGGGTTACCATGTCAGAAAAGCAAAAATATTATATCACTACAGCGATTGCCTATACCTCCGGCAAACCACACATTGGAAACACTTATGAGATCATCCTTTCCGACGCCATTGCGCGGTATAAAAGAGCACAAGGATATGAGGTGTTCTTTATGACCGGTACCGATGAGCATGGGCAAAAAATAGAAGAGAGAGCCAAGGAAGCGGGTAAAACCGCCAAAGAGTATGTGGATGAAATAGCGGCTTTGATTCGCGATATTTGTGATAAGATGAATACTTCTTATGACAAGTTTATTCGCACTACCGACGATTATCATGAATTGCAGGTGCAAAAGATTTTCAAGAAATTGCATGACCAGGGGGATATATATAAAGGGTTTTATGAAGGTCTTTACTGTACTCCTTGCGAATCTTTTTATACCGAAGGGCAACTAGCCGATGGAAAGTGCCCGGATTGTGAGCGAGAAGTGGTGCCGGCAAAAGAAGAAGCCTATTTCTTTAAGATGAGTAAGTATGCAGATCGTCTAATTGCTCATATCAATGCTAATCCTAAGTTTATTCAGCCGGTATCACGGAAGAATGAAATGATGAATAACTTTTTATTACCCGGTTTACAGGATTTATGTGTGTCGCGAACCTCGTTTCGCTGGGGGATTCCCGTTGATTTTGATCCTAAGCATGTAGTTTACGTGTGGTTAGATGCTTTGACTAACTACATTACCGGTGTTGGTTATGATACTGAAACCGGGGGGGATGAGCAATTTCACCGAGAGTGGCCGGCGGATTTACATGTGATCGGAAAGGATATTATACGCTTCCATACCATTTATTGGCCAATTTTCTTGATGGCGCTGGATATTCCCTTACCTAAGCAAATTTTTGGCCATCCGTGGTTATTGCAAGGAGAGGGCAAAATGAGTAAATCCAAAGGAAACGTGTTGTACGCCGATGAATTGGCGGAGTTCTTTGGGGTGGATGCAGTGCGTTATTATGTGCTGCATGAAGTGCCTTTTGACAACGATGGAACAATCACTTGGGAGTTGATGGTGGAGCGAATGAATGCGGATTTGGCTAATACCCTGGGGAACTTGGTTAATCGCACCATCGCCATGAGCAATAAGTATTTTGCCGGTGTAGTAGAAGATGCCAATGTGGTGGAAGATGTGGATGCGGATTTGAAAGCCGTGGTGGAGCGGACGCCAATTATCGTCGCTGACAAAATGGAAGAATTAAGGATTGCCGAGGCGATGACCGAGATTTTCAATCTATTTAGACGATGCAACAAGTATATTGATGAAACCTTGCCTTGGGTGTTGGCCAAAGAAGAGGAAACGAAAGGTCGTTTGAAAACCGTGTTATGTAATCTTGTTCACAGCATTTCTGTAGGAGCAAAGTTATTGGCACCGTTTATGCCGGAAACTGCTGAGAAGATATTGGCGCAGTTAGGCGATGGTAAAGTAACTGAAACGCCGGAGATTTTATTCCGGCGCCGGGATATTGAAGAGGTGTTGAAAAAAGTGGAAGAACGTTACAAAGTGGAAGAACATTACAATGTGGAAGAACATCACTTGGAAGGAGCGGGTGTGTCCACTAAGGGAACAGATGCATCTACAGAAGAAACAGCACATGCGGAGGAAAGTATTGATGTTACCGCAAAACCTGAGATAACCTTTGAGCAGTTTGGCACCATGCAATTCCAAATAGGAGAAGTAATTGCCTGTGAAGAGGTACCAAAGTCAAAAAAATTACTTTGTTCCCAGGTCAAGATTGGTAGCCAAGTCAAGCAGATTGTATCCGGCATCAAGGGGTATTATACGGCAGATGAGATGGTGGGTAAAAAGGTCATGGTTATCGTCAATCTAAAACCGGCCAAATTAGCCGGTTTACTATCCGAGGGGATGTTACTTTGTGCGGAAGATACGGAAGGTAAACTGACCCTTATGGTGCCGGAGAAAGATATGCCAACGGGGTCAGAAATTCGTTAGGCAGAGAATGCGACGAGGTTAGTACAAACGCATCAGTTTTGAGAGGAGTGGCTTATGGCAACAATCTCATTATATGCAGGTAAACTTAATTTAATGCCAGAGATGATTCAAGGAGTTAGGCAATCGGTAAGTGACTTTCAGACGGATTTATCTGCGTTAAGAACCCAAACATTGGCTATTAACAGAAGCGTTTGTGACTTGACTGATATTTCAAATTTCATTCAAGCCTCTACACTACTTCAAGACCAAAGAGTTGAGAAACTGGATACATTCCGCACAAAAGTAGAAGAATTTAGTGAGGAAGTAGTGCGGATTGATAAATTAGTAGCGGAACTAATTAATCAGCGGAAGAATGCTTTTTATGAACAATTTACTCATCTAAAACCAAGAGCGGAGATGACTTGGTTTGAAACAGTAAGAGAAGAACTGGTATCGACAGGGGAATGGCATCAGGTATGGGGACGACTCATGTCGCACATGAATGGTTTGGAATTGATGTAGTGTGGGCACAATATATTGGGCTTGGAACTGGTTTAATTGCAGGTATTGGAACTTACAGATTTATGAGGAGTTCGAATGGTCAATCCATTATACGGAGAATTAGTGGCCCACAGCCCATTACGCCTGCTCGTTTACCAAGTAACAATTCTCAAATCAGACATATTTTTGGGAATCGTCCTGGACATTTACCAGATACACCAGCCAATCGTCAACTTTTGATAAATGCAACAGGAAATAGAAATAATCTGTTAGGAACAGACAGATATGGCACTCAATGGTTTTCCAGAATACAAGGTGATGGAACACAGGTATGGGTGAGAGTTCGAAATGGCGTTATTCAAAACGGAGGAATAAATAATACTCCTCGACCATGGAATCCGGAAACAGGATTAAATAACCCTACTAGTCCATAAAATAAGGAGTGAAGAAAATGACATATAAACAAGGATTTTTAGTAATGTTCAATTTATTAGATAATTATTATTTTGAAGATACGAGCAATGATGATTTAGCTAATATCTTAAGTAATATGAATCCGAGCATATTTGCAGACGGCGAACCAGCAGACCCAGCATACTGGGCGGATTGGGAAAGGATATTGGGGGGGAAATCAATTAAGGAACCAATGAATGCTGATGAATTATTAGATGGAGTTTTTGCTTTCCTAGAATTCTATCAAAAAGAATTTGAATTTGATCTGGGCGATGTTTTAAAAATGGTAAAAGGGCTTTCTAATGAAAGTGAAATATTGATTACGTGTATAGTTCAAGCAAAGAACAAGTGATTTGCATACTTCACTTTATATCTGCTTGACTGTCTAAAACAATAAAGACTCATGCTCTGTCAATGGCTCGTCAAGGAGGTATTTTAAGTCAAAAATTAAATTGGTGCGTTTGTTCCAGTGAAGATGTTTTAATGTAGATACAATGCCTGCCAGAATCGATGCAAAGCAGTAATGCGATGAATTTGATTGAAATGTCGGGACATTTCGAAAAATATATAATAATCAGACAATTAGAACAAAAGCAAAACGAAAACAATCTAAATATAAAATATTTATAAAAAATGAAATTATATATTGACAAAGGATAATATAGGTGCTATCATGAATGCATCCAACAAGAGCAGACGTAGTAGTCTTCCAAAGTTGGAATTGGGTAGGGGGCTAGAAGTTTCATTTGGCTCCTCTATACATAAAAAAAGGGAAGAACAAGGAGGCGCGGGTCCAATGGATGGCATATCTTTAGACTACCAGTGTATGAGTGGTTATGCAAATGAGATTTCCTGTGAAGAGGATCTTTCCCGAGATTGATAATGCGACAAAGTAATTCAAAACGCATGAAAGTCGTTCTTTGACCTTGATTTAGATATAGTGGAGTTTTGGAAAAGGGACAAAAATAGAACGAAGGTTTAACATTTGCATACATACCTGGACATATACCACATATAATCAAAGTTCTTGACCATGTGTAAAGAAACATGGATGAGAATGTTTATTCAGAGTAGTTCGTGATGAATAAGCACCACAGGAACCTCACCGGAAAGTGGATTTGGTTATGAAGCTACCGTTTGTAAGGATGGAGATTGAGCAAGGAAGTTAAAGTAAGTCAGCTTGCTAAAGCATGCAAGCTAAAGTGAGTTTGCTCAGCAAAAATAATGTTTATTTAGGAGAAGAAATATTAACATCATAAAAACGAAAGTAAGAAGGGAAAGATCCTACAGGAATATAATCAATGGCCTTTTATAAAAAAGGATTTTAATAAAAGATAAAGAGGATGAAAAACCTCGCAAGAAAGATACGCATTCAGGTTCAATTGGATGTGTATCTTTACTTTTTTGTGGATTTATGTTAGACTAGGGGGGGCGGTGCCATAAAAAAACATACTTTGATAAAGATTTCAATTTTATGGGACGACTAAGGATGATATTATGAGGTGGATGAAGTGGACAAGTACGAATATAAGTTACGAACAGAGCAGATGCTCAAGCTGATGGATGAAGGTTCGTTTAGCAGGGCGGCCGATGTAGCTGATTCGATTGATTGGAATCGGGTGAGGAACGCAACCATGCTCACAAATGTCAGTGACATTTATGAAAAGAATAATGAATTGCAAAAGAGCTACAACGTGCTAAACATCGCATACCAGCGGGCCAGTGGAAGTAGAAAGGTAATTTATCGTCTTTGCACCCTTGCACTTAAAACCGGAAATTTGGACGAAGCGCTGGATTTCTATGATGATTTTGTGGAAATTGCACCTAAAGACCCCAACCAATATATTTTACGCTATGAGATATTACGGGCGAAAAATGCCCCGATAGAGCAGCAAATTGAAGCACTCGAAAAGTATAAACAAGAAGATTATGTGGAAAAATGGGCATATGAGCTGGCAAGATTGTATCAAATGGCCGGTATGACCAACGAGTGCTTGGAGGAATGTGACGATATTATTTTGTGGTTTAGCGAAGGCAGTTATGTCTATCAAGCCATGGAATTGAAGATGAAACACAAACCGCTAACGCCAACCCAACAAGAAAAATACGATCGGCGATTTGAGCAGATTAGTTTAGATACCGCACCAATTAATGAGTTAACAAAAGAAGCGGTGGATGCCGCCCGAAGCAAAAGAAATAGGCCGGAATTTGATAGTTCGATTTTAGAGCCTTCGCAAGAATTGCCATCGCTACAAACCATTCTGATTAATTCCTCGGTAGAAAGAAGACTGAGTGATGAAGTACGGCAAAGAATTGAAAATATTGTAGCCTCATCTCCCGGCGCCATGCGTAAAGAAAGAAGCGAATTCGCCGGAATGGAAGAGGAACTTGCGGCCGTGGAAAATTTGACAGACTTACAACTGGCAAAAGAAATCGTGGCCGGTCGAAAAGAGCGTACTTGTAAGTCAACACCGACTGTAGATAGAACGAGTCTGCCGCCGGATATTCAGCAGATGTTGGAAGAAATCGAGAGCAAAGCGACAGCAAAATTAATGACAGAAGAGCCAACCCAAGAAGAATCTATGCTCGAATACTCAACGGGAGGAATACTAACTTCGGAGGATTCAATACCGGAAGAATCAATGCTAGGAAAGTCGATTTTAGAAGAGTCGATTTTGGAAGAGTCGATTTCGGAAGAAGTGATTCCGGAATATGTGATTCCGGAATATGTGATTTCGGAGGAGGTGGATACAGAAGAGTCAATTCCCGAAGAAGTGGTTTCAGGGGTGCCAATTATAGAAGATTATATCATGAGTGAGCCGACAGAAGAAGTGTTGTTCGAAGAATCACCGATGACAGAACAAGAAATTATTCAAGAGCAGAAGTTTGAAGAATTTGATGTAGATGAGTTTTTGGCAGTAGAACAGATAGAGAACGAGGATTGGAGTATTCTAGGGGAAGAAGATGAAGATATTTCATTAAAAGATTATGTGGAAGAAGCATACGAAGAAACCGCTGCCGAGATTAGTAAGCATATCGAGCAAGAGTTTCAACCGATTGCAGCGGAGGAAAATGTGTTAGATGATCGTTTTGTAGTTAACGAAGTTAATCAAGAAGGGGAAGTGGAGGAGGAAGTTGATATTATGTCAATCACCACCCCGCTTAGTAGAAAAGAAACGGCAAAAATGTACGCCACCGGGAAAACCGCGCCCCTACCGATAGATGCGATTGAGAACGCTATGTCGATGAGAGAAACCGGGTTTGTCGTAAAAGGACGGTACGATTTAGAAAGCCAAGGAAGTATTGGCACTAGGGCAGGGCTAACAGAAGAGCAAAAGAATCTATTTTCTTATTTTGTCCCTGTTAGAGGGATGAGTGAACAGTTGGTGGAGGTACTGGAGCAAGACCGTAAGTGCACCAATCGGGAAGGAACATCTCGAACGGGAAATCTTTTAGTAATCGGCAATAAAGGAAGTGGCAAGACAGTGTTGGCAGTAGACATTGTAAAAGCCATTCACAAACAAAGAAATGTTCGTCAAGGTAAGGTGGCCATTGTTACCGGTGATGCCTTGAATAAGAAAAAAGTCAGTGAGATTGTCGCAAAGTTACGTGGCGGAGCCTTGATTATTGAAAAAGCCGGGCGACTTAATGAAAAGACCATCACTCGGCTCAACAAAGCCATGGAACGTGACACGGCCGAACTTCTGGTGGTGTTGGAAGAGCAAAGAAAACCATTGGACCGAGTGTTATCTACCAATCCGGAGTTTCGTAAGAAATTTACCAGCAGAGTGGAGATTCCCGTTTTCATCAACGATGAGTTGGTAACTTTCGGACAAACCTATGCCCAAGAAAATGGGTATCGGATGGACGAGATGGGGATTCTGGCATTATATAGTCGTATTGATGGCATGCAACGAGAGGACCACGCGGTGTCAGTAGAGGAAGTAAAAGAGATTATGGATCTTGCAATGGATCATGCCGGGAGAGCTTCGGCGAAGAAACTTGTGAGACGGGTGTTGGGTAAAAATACAGATGACGCAGACCGAATTATCCTGAGTGAAAAAGATTTTCAAGAGTAGACACAGAATGTAGGGAGGTTCTTTTGAGCTTAAAGAAGGGTAAAGGGCTGTCGGTAAATACATAACTTTACCGGCCGCCCTTTTTACAGACTAGTATAGCGTAATCTAATTCCCTTTATGATTTAATGCAGAATGTGTTTTCATCTGCGAGGCGGAGGAATGAGCCGTAGCGGAACCTACGGCTACCTACGACAAGGTCGTCAGATGGAAAATAAGGCCAAGTTAACGTAAAGGTAATTAGATTACGCTGTACTAGTGTAGCATACATAACCTGTTAGGAGGTGCTATTCCTTGTTTGAAAACTTTTTTGATGATTTAGCAGAAAAAAAGAAACAAGAAACCAAGCAGGAGATAGAGGAATTCTGCGAGAAACTGTTTGCCAAAGCAAAAAAAGAACTCTCTAAGGAAATGAGTTTTTTGAATCCGGCATTGGGTGTTTTGCCTTGTAGCTTGCACCTTGAAGGAGAGTTTCTTGCCATCGACGGCAAACAAATAAGTTACCATCCCCTTTGCCTATACTATCTCTATAAGCGTAGTCTCAAGCTAGTGAATCGAGCGTGTTTGCACATGGTTTCGCATTGTCTTTTCAAACATTTATGGAAACAAAAAAGTGACGCAAGATTGTGGGGTTTAAGTTGCGACATAGCAGTAGAGTGGTTAATGGATAATAGTGTGTATTCTTGTCTGGCGACTCCCCAAAGCATTTTTCGACAAGAAACCTATAAAAGACTAAGAAAAGAAGAAGTCAAAGGGGTTGCCGAAGATATCTATGATGCTTTGAGCAGATGGAATCTGCAAGAGGAAGAGGTTGCCCAATTGATTGCAGAATATCGTATCGATGAGCATGAGGGCTGGGGTGAACTAGATAATAATCTACAGGTTAACGCTCAGATTGAAAAAAAATGGCAAAAAATCAAAGAGAAAATGGAAAAGGGTATGGAGTTTTTTGCCGGTGATTTTGACAGTGAAGGAAAGCGATTTTTGAGTTTACTGGAGAAGGAAAGTAATAAATATGAGCATACAGATTACTGTTTTGATAATTTTTTAGACAAGTTTAGGCTAATGAATGAAGGATTAGGTGTTTCTGAAGAAAGTATGAACTATGGTCGTTTTCTTAACGGCTCGTGGGGATATCATAATTTGCCTTTGATGGAACTACAAGAAGGAGCTAAAAACCGTAAAAGTAAAGATTTTGTGGTGGTAATAGATACCAAGGCGGCTTGTGCGGAGGACATTATCGAAAGATTTATCGAACAAGTTGAAACAACTTTACCAAAAGCAGATTCTTATTACGAGAAAACGGTGGTTCATTTAATACGTTGGAACGAAAAATCATTATCTTGGGGAAGGGAAGATTTTAGACCGGCCTTTACCTATATTGAGGAACTGCTAAAAAAAGGAAGTTTTAGCAATCTTAAAGGTTTGCTTTATTTTACCGATAGAGCGGGACATTTTCCCCAAAGAGTCCCCTCATATCGGACGGCATTTGTCTTTGCCAATCGAGAAAGTCAGGAAGTACAAGTGCCCCCTTGGGCGATGAAAATCATATATCAGTGATATAGTCATCGGCAGATGGCAGAGATTTACGTAAGCAAAGCTGACACAAATTTCGACCAAGCACGCATGAACATACTTGAGTTAAATAGCAGGAGAGCAGACAAGATGAACATTAAACGAGCAAAACAAGAAATCATAAATACCATTCAAGCATATCTGAAAAAAGAAGAGAATGGGGATTATTTGATTCCTCCTCTTAGACAGCGTCCGCTGCTACTTATCGGGCCGCCGGGAATTGGCAAAAGGGAAATCATTAAGCAAGCGGCCAAAGAATGTCAGGTTGGCTTGGTTTCCTATACCATGAGCCATCATACAAGGCAAAGTATCATCGGGTTACCGATTGTAAAAGAGAAGGATTATCAAGGTAAGAAATACTCGGTGACAGAGTATACCATGAGTGAGATGATTGCGGCCATCTATGATAAAATGGAAAATACCGATTATAAGGAGGGCATTTTATTCTTAGATGAAATCGATTGTGTATCCGAGACATTAATGCCGATGCTCATCCAATTGCTACAAGAGAAAACCTTATGCAATCAAGAAATTCCGCTTGGTTGGACGATTGTAGCAGCCGCAACCCCGCCGGAATATCATCGAGTAGCGCGAGAATTTGATATCGCTACCCTAGATCGAATGAAACGGATTGACGTAGAGGAAAACTTAGAAGTATGGAAAGAATATGGATATCGTCAAGAAATCCATCCCGCTATTATATCGTATTTAGAACTGCGGAAGGAAAACTTCTATAAAGTGGAGACTACCGTAGACGGCAAGCTTTTTGTGACGGCCAGAGGCTGGGAGGATTTATCTCGTTTCATTAAAGCATATGAGCAGATGGAAAAGAAGGTAGATTTTCAGGTGGTGGAGCAGTTCGTTCAACATCCGGAGATTGCCAAAGATTTTACGACATTTTTGCAACTATATCATAAATATAAACAGGATTACAACATCAACGACATTCTTCACGGACAATGGGATGTGACCGTGGTTCAAAAAGTAAGATTGGCTCCGGCAGATGAGCGTTTGGGAATTATAAGTTTACTAAATGGCCGACTAAATGAAATGTTTATTGCTTGTCACGCGTTGAATTATTATGTAAGTAAGTTACATCACTATTTAATTTATTATCGCGAAAATCAAGCAACCGTGTTGTTAGATGACGTATGTCGCTTTGCCGAAAAGGAGAAAATGACGGCGGTGGAAAAGGGGTTGCTGGATAAGCGAGAAGAGCGATCCTATCAACAGGTGGTAGATACTCTGGAGGCATTTTCGCGAGAAATAAAAGGCGAGATGCATTATGAAGCAGAGTCTTTTGCGAAAGTGAAGGCGCTCTTTAAAAAGCGGGTGGCAATGCGTGAGACCAAACTGAATCAAACCGGCAAAATGTTAGAGTTTGTATTTTTATTTATGGAAGATGCATTTGGTGACAGCCATGAAATGGAAACCTTTGTTACCGAGTTAAATACCAGTTACTATAGCCTTTGGTTTATTAAAGAACATGGCAGTGACTTATACTACCGTCACAGCAAAGGATTGTTTTATCAAGAACGGCATCAAGAAGTGTTAGATGAACTGGAAGAGTTGGAAAGAATTGTTGAACGAAGGGAGAATAATTAATGAGTGTGAGAAGCAAAAGAAACCAAATGTTAGCAGACCAAATGATTCAGTCATTGGCTGAGCGCAACATGGAAGCATACTACGTAAAAAATAAGGAAGAGGCGCTTGACAAAGCTTTAAGCCTACTGCCGGAAGGCAGCACCGTAAGTTGGGGTGGAACCGCCAGTGCGGCACAGATTGGTCTGTTGGAAGCTTTGAAGAAAGGTAATTATACGGTATATGATCGAGCCGATCATGACACGCCCGAAGGGCTTCGAGGAGTAATATTACAAGCTTTCGACTGTGACTTTTATATTGGTAGCGTCAACGGAATTAGTGTCGACGGGGTACTGGTCAATATAGACGGGCACTCCAATCGCGTGGCGGCATACGCTTGGGGACCACGAAATCTTCTGCTCATTGTGGGCATGAACAAGGTGGCAAAAACCGTAGAAGACGCCATCAGCCGGGCGCGAAATGAGGCATCCCCAATCAACGCCCAACGATTTGGGATTAATCCGCCCTGTGTGAAGATGGGTTCTTGTTTTGACTGCAAGACCAAAGACTGTATTTGTTGTAATATATTGCTGACAAGATTTTCTCAGAAAAAAAACAGAATAAAAATAATCTTAGTTGACGAAAGCCTTGGGTTTTAGTGTTGGGCAACGCTTACAAAGCAAGCGTGCGCCAAACTTTTATGCAACTTTGCAAGCAAAGTATTGCATCATGAAGATGCAAACAGTAGAATGGGGATTAATATGAATAGAAAAATACAGAATAATCAAAATCTACGAGAAAATCAAAACAGTCGAAACAACCAAAACAGTCGAAACAAGAAAAACCACCAAAATAGTCAAACGGGCAGAGGTAAACAAATTAATAAAGGCAATCAAATCAATAGAGGCAATCAAATCAATCAATCAAGTAGGAGAACCCCTCCTAAAGGACGTAAATCAAGAAGTGTTATTTCCACCATACTGTTGATTGTGGCGTTGGGTGTATTTGTCTTTTCGGGATTCCAACTGGTGACCATGTTACTGCCTTATTTTACCGGCGGAAGAGAGTACAACGAATTACGTGCACAAGCAATTACGATCCTGACCGAAGATGAATTGGCCGCACTGGATGGCGAATCGGGAACAGATGACGGGACTTCCTTGCCGCTAAGATGGATACCTCCTTTGCGGGTGGATTTTGATGCATTGCGGGAGATTAACCCACGGACAGTTGCCTGGATTTATTTTGTGGAACCGGAGATTATCAACTATCCGGTAGTGTTAAGTGAGGATAATGCAGAATATCTGTCCCGAACTTTTTCCGGCGAGTGGAATCCGGTGGGAGCGATTTTCATGGATATGAATAACAATCCCGATTTTGAGGATCGCAACACAATTATCTACGG
>JGI20163J15578_10000420_pt1 | contig 17546 bp, 16 predicted proteins | sample TergutCu122P1_FD_15578 | JGI IMG/M metagenome (IMG submission 15578)
CGTTCCGTTAGGATTCTTGCTCTTCTAGAATACGCGTATCACATAGGGAGATCGGTTTTCCCTCGCGCATACTCTTTACAAACAAACAAACAAACAAGCCCGCTCCTCAGCAGGCTTGTTTGTTTTACTAAAGATTTATTGTCCTAATCTTTCGGCTCTTCGCTCATCAGATTCCCATTCCCAAACAAATTCTCCGCTATAAACCTTTGAATTCATCTCGTTGCTGAGCATGCTGATGGCATTACATGGGAAGCGTTTTTCCATTTCATAAAAGAATACGGCGGTACCCACCTCAGGTGGTAAGCCCTTTATCATGGGCAGCACTTCATCCGTGGCTTTCAGATAATCTATTGTGTATTGGATGCCGCTACGGTCCAATAAACATCCGGCTTTTTGGTGTCCGGGTATAACTACTTGCGGTTGAAGCTCTCTTTCCAACTTTTCAAGAGCGGCTATCCATTCGCGGCGCTGCACAGCGCTAATTTCGCAGGTGAACGGATGAGCTTCGTTAAAAATAACATCGCTGCCGATTAGCGTTTTAATCGACGGAATCCAGACGACAGAATTCCACTTCAGATCACCCATGACATGGTCGATAACTTCAATGCGCTCACCTTCAAGTTCAATATATTTTTCTTTGAGCGGTAGCAGGTTCTCACATTGTTTGCGGCAGAGGTTAGTCTCGCCGATTCTTTCAATCCAGTCATCCAGTTTTGCTTGATATTGGTCGTCGTAAAGCGGGACTTCTTCCTCAAGCATGTAACATTTGGCATTCGGGAAAGCCTTTTCAATTTCTCCGAGCCCCCAGTAGTGATCCGGATGCAGATGAGTTGCAAACACAGCTTTGAGTTCAAGTCTCGTTTCAAGAATTTCTGCGATGACCCTATGCGCGTTTGATTTATTGAACTGACAGTCAATCAAGACGCATTCTTTTTTGCCCATGATAATGACAGAACTGACACAAAATCCACCCTCATCTGCAAAGTACGTTTTTGTGGCAAGCTTGCCGTCACCGTGGCGGGTAATGATAACTTCTCCCATAATTTTACTTCCTTTCTTATTTTAATTATCTTGACATAACATAAGCTTCAACATCATTCCAAGTGTTATAAATGCCGTTTTCGTGCATTTCTTTAAGCTGCTGATCTGTATATCCGAGTTCCTTAAGAATTTCTTCGCTATGCGCTGCAAGCATCGGTCCTTTAGTGTACGGCAACTTATCTGCGCCTTCAATTGTCACAGGAGGACGAACCATAGTTCGTTTGCCGGATGGATAGTCTACCTCTTCAAACACGCCTGCTGCCCAAGCTTGCTTATCCTCAAGGACTTCTTCCCATGTTTGGCAGATAGAAAACGGAATGTCGCCCTCGATAAGTATATGTGACCATTCTTTGGCAGTCTTTTGCTCAAAAGCATCGCTGAGTATTTGAATAAATTCGCCATGCAATTTATTTTCTGTTATGTTTGCCATAGTATAGCGCGTGTTACCCACAAGGTCTTCGCGACCTATAACCGGCATGAATTTCGGATAAAAAATGTCAAAAGGCGGCATAGCTATCTGGATAAAGCGACCGTCTTTTGTCTTATATGTGTTATTAAATGGGTTTTCGGCCGTTTTGCGGCTGATGGGGTAAGTTTGTCCCAGTCCTTTGTATTGCGCCGCCTGAACAGCAACACCCTGCACAAATACAGAGCAATGCAAAAGGCTGGTTGAGACTTTGGCGCCCTTGCCTGTTTCACGGGCGTTGTATAAAGCAGTCATTACTCCGGCAGCGAGCATCATTCCGGAAACATGGTCACCTATACCCGGAATAAGGTTAATAGGCTCAGAATCTTTTTGATAAAGGGTGCCGAGTAGACCTCCGCGCGCCCAGAAAGCGGTGAAGTCGTAGCCGGGCAAATCACAATCCGGGCCTTCTTCTCCATATCCGGTGAAAGATGCGTATACAAGCTTCGGAAACTTTTCTTTGAGCTGTTCATACTCAAGCCCGAGCTTTGCAAGAGCCTGTGGGCGCCAGTTTGTCAAAAACGCATCCGCGCCTTCCAAAAGCTTAAAGAGAACTTCACGACCTTCCGGAGCTTTTAGATTTACGACTAAACTGCGTTTATGTGCATTCTCAAGATCAAAAGTCGTGTTTTCGTGCGGGTCGCCCAAACGCCCCTCAGACACACCGCCAAAGCGGATAAGATCGCCGGTCTTTGGTTCAATCTTAATAACGTCCGCGCCGAACTCAGCAAAATAACGCGCACATGTGGGTACGGCGATAAATGTGCTCATTTCGACGACTTTGATGCCTTCCAGCGGTTTTCTTGTGCTCATGAATTTCTCCTCCTTTTTAATCAAGTGCGTTAAGAATCGCGGGTATTACTTCGTATAAGTCTCCAACTATACCATAGTCAGCAACTTCAAATATGGGAGCATTTTCAGCTTTGTTTATCGCTACGATATAGTCAGAGGTTTGCATCCCTGCCAAATGTTGAATCGCGCCGGAGATACCGCAGGCTATGTACAATGTTGGCTTGACAGTTGTTCCTGTTTGTCCAACCTGATGTGAATGGTCAATCCAACCTGAATCAACGGCTGCGCGACTTGACCCTACAACCCCGCCGAGGCGATCTGCCAATTGTTTAATAAGCCCAAAGCCATCAGCGCTGCCCAAACCGGCACCGCCGGAAACAATGACATTTGCGTCTGTAAGCGAGACCATCTCTTTCATAGCTTTGACGATTTCAATAACTTCCATGCGAATATCTTCTTTGTTAAGCGACACTTCAAGATCAATGCGTTGACCTGTTTTACCGACAACACGCTCAGGCTTTGCCATAACTCCCGGACGGACTGTGGACATTTGCGGGCGGTGATTTGGGCAGACGATTGTTGCCATCAAGTTGCCGCCGAACGCCGGACGAGTCTGCATTAACTTGTTGTCCTCAGGGTCGATATCCAACTTCGTGCAGTCTGCTGTCAGACCGGTTTCGCATTTTACCGCAAGACAAGGTCCTAAATCGCGCCCGATGTGAGTCGCGCCCATAAGGACAATCTCGGGTTTAAACTTGAGGACAGCCTGATAGATAACATTGGTGTACGCGTCAGTATTATATGTCTTTAACTCAGGTGCATTGGCATAATACACTATATCTGCGCCATATTCGAAAAGTTCGTTAATAAGGTCATCAACATTTTCGCCGCAAAGCACAGCACAGACTTTGCAACCGATTTCGGCGGCAAGCCTTTTTCCCTCGCCCATGAGTTCAACAGAAACACTCATGAGTTTACCCTCGCGCTGTTCCGCGAATACCCATACATCATGATATTGCGTAATGTCGATTTCAACACGATTTAAAACGATTGACTCGATTTTTTCAAAAGCTCCAAACGGGCAAAATTCAGGTTCAATACATTGGTTACAGAGATTGCACGCCGGACCGATGATCGCGAGCTTATCCTTCATGGAAATGGCATCTTGAGGACATTTCTTAATGCACAATTCGCAACCCTTACATTTGTCTTTAATAACATTTATAGCCATTATGTTTCCCTCCTTCTAAGAACTCTAGTGAGCCGCGAGTACATGTTTTTCGTTTAGTTTCGCTACAAGGGCAGAAGCCATTTCCGGGACAGTGCCGCTAAGCATTTCGCCGGCGCCTTTTGGTGGCGGGGTGAAACTTCTGTGAACTTGCGTTGGACTGGCAACAAGACCAACGTCATTGGGATTCAACGCGAGGTCATTTTCATTCCAAACTGTGATATCTTTCTTAAAAGCGTCTTCTATTTGTGAAATAGTCATATATCTGGGCTTGTTAAGTTCTTTGATTGCTGTCAACACACAGGGTGTTTCGACCTCAATGACTTCAAAACCATCTTCGAGCGCACGCTCTACAACAATTGACTTTTCTTTTATTTCACGGATTTTTTGAACATATGTTACAGATGGAAGGTTAAGTCTTAAAGCAGTTTGCGGTCCGACTTGGGCGGTATCGCCGTCTATCGCTTGACGACCGGCAAAAATGATGTCGAAATCGCCAATCTTGCGCACGCCTGCTGCAAGAGTCGTAGAGGTTGCACAAGTGTCAGCACCGCTAAAAGCCATTGAAGACAACAGATATGCGTTGTCAGCACCCATTGCCAGGCATTCGCGCAACATGTATTTTGCCTGAGGGGGGCCCATGGAAACAACGGAAACAACAGAACCCGGATATTGATCTTTTAATGCAAGAGCTTCTTCAAGAGCATTAGCATCATCAGGATTCAAAATGGAAGGTACGCCTTCGCGTATAAGTGTTCCTTTGACAGGGTCGATTTTGACCTCATTTGTATCCGGAACTTGCTTTGCTAAGACGATAATTTTCATATTTTTGATCACTCCTTAATATGTATTACTTTAATAGACTTGCCGCAATTACCATCTGCTGTACTTGTGAGGTACCTTCGAAGATAGTAAATACACGACAATCGCGGTAGATGCGCTCTACTTTATATTCCCTAATATAGCCATAACCTCCGTGTATTTGCACGGCTTTCGCTGCGATTTCGTTGCAAATCTCAGATGCGTAAAATTTTGCCATTGAAGCAGCCTGGGTTGCATCCGGGCTGCCCGCGTCTTTTAGCATTGCCGCGCGATAGACGAGACCTCTGGCAGCCTCAAGCTTTGTTGCCATTTCAGCAATCATAAAACTTATTGCTTGAAACTTTGCAATTGGCTGTCCGAATTGCTTACGATCTTTCGCATACTTGATTGACTCCTCAAGTGCGCCTTGTGCTACGCCGATACTGGTCGCGGCCACACCGATACGTCCAAAGTCGAGTGTTTTCATTGCGTTTTGGAACCCTCGATTTTCTTCTCCGAGCAAATCATCCTTATGTACACGCACATCTTCAAGTATGATATCAGATGTAGGGCAACCGATGATGCCCATTTTGTGTTCCACTTTACCACACGACACCCCCGGGAGCTTCATATCAACGATAAATGCAGAAATGCCGCGAGATTTGCCTCTGTTCTTTTCGCTGAAATCTGTTTTTGCGTAGACTATCGTCCAATCTGCGACGGGAGCCGTTGTAATAAAAGTTTTTCGCCCGTTTAGTATGTAGTAGTCGCCGTCCCTGACCGCTGTAGTAGTCGTGCCGCCCGCATCGGAACCTGCACCCGGTTCTGTCAAAGCGAAAGCCATAATTTTTTCGCCCTTGGCAACCGGCGTCAGATATTTCTGCAATTGCTCTTCCGTGCCGGACAACAGGAGCGGACCGCCTCCCAGAGAGTTGGCTCCGGAGACCCAAATATCGGTAACTGCGCTGACGCGACCAAGCTCTTCAAGTACAATAACATATGAGACATAGTCAGAACCTTGGCCGCCATACTCTTTGGGCGTCTTTATGCCGAAAAACCCTGCTTTACCCATTTTATCCAAAAGCTCTTTTGGATACTCACCGGTCTCTTCAACCTCATCAAGAATTGCTTTCGTGAGCTCGGTTTCCGCGAAATCGCGAGCCAGCTTCCTGATAAGATTGTGCTTTTCTGAAAAAATCATACATTTTCCTCCAAATACAAAAGTCTAACGAAAGCACTATATCACACTTTTATTAGCCATTGCAAGTCAAGGTTTTAAATTTTAACAGATATTTTTGGTGTGCTTTTTAAGTTGTTTTCTATACTTTACGCCAAGTTCGACACAATTTTTCATTTTTTTTGCAACAAAAATCAAAAAAACAGTTGCATTTTGCTCTTTTTTATGGTTAAATCTACGGTACCACACAATATTATACAAATGGAGGTTGTTTCATGGCAGATTTACAAAAACTGAAACAGGCAATGGGAAATCTTGACGAGGATCTTGTAAACGAGATTGTAAACAAGTTCGTCGCGGGAGGACCCACGCAGGCGGAAGCACAAGAAGTTGTGGTTGCCTGCCAGCAGGGAATGGAACTCGTCGGAGAGAACTTTGAGAAAGGAGAATATTTTGTAGGTGATTTGATATTCGCCGGAGAGCTTCTTGCAACGTCCATCGACGCACTAAAACCTGTACTTGGCGATGCAAAAGGCGAAAGTCGCGGCACTATTGTCTTGGGAACCGTTGAAGGTGATGTGCACGACATCGGAAAGAACATTTTCGGAAGTATGGCGGAAGCGGCCGGATTTACTGTGGTGGATATCGGAATCGACCAGCCTCCCGAAGTATTTGTCGAGGCGGTGCGCAAGCATAAGCCGCAGATTGTCGGATTCTCGGGAGTTTTGACTCTTGCGATTGACGCAATGAAAAGGACTATAGAAGCACTGAAAGCGGAGGGACTTGGCGCTGGTGTTAAGGTCATCATAGGCGGGAACGCCGTAAGTGAAGAGGCATGCGAATATGTGGGAGCGGATGCCTGGACCAAAAATGCTGCAGAAGCCGTTAAAATTTGTGGAAAGTGGGTGTAAACTATGGCAAATTTTGAAGAACGGTTCCAGATTAGGAGTGATCTCCTCGCAGGTAAGATACCAAAGCGTATATTTGTAAACCCCATGTTTACACTGGAAGCGGCTTGTGGTTATGCCGGTGTTGATTTGCTAAAAACACATTATGACATGGAACTCAGAGAAAAGGCCTTTGACGCTATCTGTAAGGACTTTTATTCCGACTCTGTGCCGGTGTTGGATTTACGTTATCCGGAATCATATCAAATACTGGGCGCACGAAATTGGGTACTGGCTTCCAACGGCGTAGTACAGCATCCCGAAATCGTAACCATGGAAGCCGATGAGTATGACGAATATATAGCAAATCCCTACGATGCCATTATGGAAAAATTCCTTCCAAGGGTTTGTACAGAGCTAGATACCGACCCTGTGAGCAGAAGTCAGGTAATGGCAAAAGCGTATTATTCTTACAAAAAATCAAAAGACGGCACGTTTGGTTTGATTTTTAAGATGGCTCATAAGTATGGTCTATCTCCCGGATTCATTACAGGTGCGCTAATCCAGGCTCCGTTTGATTTCGTTTCTGATCAACTCAGAAGCTTTAAAGAAATCCATATGGATCTCAGACGCAGACCTGAGAAGCTGAAAGCAGCATGTGAGGCGACATTGCCGCTTATGCTCAGACGTGCCATTCCGAGAGTTATTCCTCCCGGCACAATCAATTTCATACCGTTACATCTCCACCCATATATCAGTATGGAAAACTTTGAGAAGTACTATTGGCCAACCCTGAAAGAATTGGTTGAGGAGTGCGATAAAGTCGGTATCGCTTGCACAATTTTCGCGGAAGGTCAAGTTGATCGTTATGCCGAACATTTTGCATCACTTCCGAAATCGACAATTCTGTGGGTAGAAGAAGCCGATTATGCCCATTATAAGCAAACCTTCGGAAAAGAACACTTGATGGGTGGATTCTTTAACCCGACAATTACTTTGGCGAAATCCAAAGAAGAATGTATCGATGTTGTCAAACGTATGATTGATGTTTGCGCACCCGGCGGAAACTTCTACTTCGGTTTTGACAGGGGCATTATTGATATTAAATCTATCGATGTTCCCAAACTCCAAGCTGTACTTGAATGGGTCGGCACTAACACGAACTATTAGGAGGTTGTTGGTATGTATGAGTCAAAATATCTGATGAATTGTACGGATGAATTTTTCGCGAGACATCCGGAGCTGGGCGACGAAGTAAAAGAACTGACGAAAGATGCGCTTTATGACGCAGACTACGATATGTTTGCGTTTGTAATGAGCTATATCTTCATGTAAAAAACATAAGGTCTCCTGTTTACGTCTGTAACGGGAGACCTTCGCAAAAACAACAAATTTAATAAAATACAAATAAAATGACGAGAGGATGATATTCAAATGAGTTCACCTTCACCAATTATCCCGACTCCAAAACCCCCGGTCGCACCGACACCCTTTAACAAAAAGCAATATATCAACTATCTTATTGCTTTGATTATGGGTATTTTAATTTTTACACTTGGTCAGCCCGGCGAGTATTTAACGGAAACAGGTGTCCGCGTTCTCGCAATCGTAGTTCCAATAATCTGGATTTGGTTAACAGGCGAGATGTTTTGGTCTTCGCTACTGTTCTTAGGGCTTGTTGTAATGATGCAAATAATGCCCGCAGCGAGAACATGGGAAGCATCAATGGGTCATTTCGCAATAATCCTGCTTCTGGTTTTCCTCTTGATAGACGGATGCTTAGGTGAAACAGGCGCGCTGAAAAAAGTAGCCAACTGGTTTATAACCAGAAAGTTTGTCGAAGGTAGACCATATGCGTTTCTTTGCATGTTCTTGGGCGCGAATTTGTTTATTGGGTTTTTTATGCAAAACTTAGCACTTGCCGTAATGTACCTCGCGCTCACTCTCAAAGTATGCGAAAGCATAGGTGTGGACAAGAGCCATTCGCTCTGGAAAGTCATGATGTTAGGTACATTGTGGGGCAATGGTGTACTCAGCATTTCTTCACCGATAGCTAAATTCTTCCCCAATTTTATGATCGCTTTCCTTGAGAACAATTTAGGGATCACAGTCAGTTATGCGCAGTGGTTCGCGGTTGGTATTCCATTTACTATTGTTATGTTTATCATTATGATGATATGCATTCGCATAATCAATCCGGATACCACTCCGCTCAAGAATTTCGATGTTGAGAAGTTCAAAGCAGAACATGATCCGCCTCTCGGTCAACGCGGAAAAGTAGCTTTGACAGTATTTGTTATACTTCTCGCTACTATACTTCTACCTGACATACTTCTGGTTGCCGGAGTCGGCGGTGGCGTTGCGAGTGTGATGCGTTATATCACAAGCCTTACTGCGACAGTCCCCGCGATTTTAGCAGTCGTTGCATTATGTCTCTTGCGTGCTGAAGGTAAGCCCGTAATGGATATAAACGCTGCTGTCGGCAACGTAAAGCTGGGCTTCATCCTATTCCTGGTGGCTGCTATCTTCGCAGGTACGGTCATGGGACTTCCCGAAGCTGCTATCGGTCCGTGGATGGGAAGCCTTCTTGAACCGTTTATAGGAGGGCTGCCGGACTTCGCTACCCTTGTCATTCTGGTAGTTGTGGCAATCATTATTTCACAGTTTGTCGGCAACGTAGTTGTGCTTGTTCTGTTCCTGACGCTTGGCGTACCGATGTTCTCCGACGCAGGAGCGATTACACAAGTCACATATGCCGTACTCATGAGCTTTACAATTATGATGTCTGTTGCAACACCGCCTTCGGTTGTTACAGCCGCTCTGTATTATGGACCCGGTCATATCGAGGTGGGTGATGTTTTGAAACAAAATATCCTGTTTATCGCGTTTGCAATCGTCGGTGTACTTATTATGACACCAATCGTCGCAGCGATTTTGGGATAGAGGTTGTCGGCAAGTTAAAATAGCATTAAATTAAAAAAAGAATGAAGTCTCAAAACTGGTGACTTCATTCTTTTTGTTATGTATGCATGCATGCAGCGCTTGCTACATTGGCACTACGATTGATATTAGCGGGATAAACGCCATCGCTACAATAAACGACAAAAGGAGAAACAGCAGGTTTATTTTTACCGTATTGGCCATTGTGATATGTTTAGGTCCATAGAAAATAGGTGTTTGCAGTGCTGCGGCAGGGGTAAGAAATGATATGTTGGAAACTAAACCCAAGGCTAAGGCGAAAGCGGCCATATTCGCAGTTGTTCCTGCCAGCATGGCGACGCCAATATTGAAGAACAATACCATTGTAACCGCGCTTGACATAAAGTTTGTAATAAGCAATGTTCCGACAAGCAGTACCGTCATAATTCCAAAAGGGGTCATTCCTTCAACGAGCGGTCCGAATATATTTCCAAGCCATACAACGATTCCATTTGCCTCATCGGATATAGGCACTCCCATCAAAACAACAGCGGCAATAAATATGATTACGGGCATAGGTATGTTTTTTGCTGCCTGTTCATAATCCAAAACCACCTGCCCCTTAACACGGATTAAACACAGAGCGACGACAGCGATAATTGCCGGGGCTGTAAAACCTATTCTTATAAAATACTCTGCCAACGGCACAAAAATGCCCATAATAAGAAAAACATCCGGCAAGAGAATGAGCAGTATCATAAAAGCCATCGCAATCAGTGCCACCTTGCCCCTGCCTGATAATGAGGGAGTTTGTTTAGAAAATTCTTCAGTATCCAAGTTTTTTAATGGTGTAACGTCAGGGTTCATAATACGCAAGCAAAGCATCATAACACCAAACATAACAATCGCGAACGGAATACCCACAGCAAACCATTGAGCGTATGTGATTGTAATTCCGAGTTGAGTATACGCCAACCCTATCAAAACATTTGGCAGCGCTTTAGCTATTGGTGAAGACACACTCAGTATGCAGTTACCCCACAGAACTCCCAAAGCGATTGCTGTATATAGTGACTCGCCCTTTTTTACACCTATCTTATCGCACACTTTTGCTGCAAGGTCCATGTAGATTATAGCCATTGCTATGTTCTGCATGAACAAGCCAATCAAGATGTTGGAAAAAAGAAACACGGCTAAAAAAGCGTATGGCTTACCTTTGACAAACGGACGCTTTATAAACCATGCAGCAACATTGTCAATCGCGCCTGTCTCACTCAGACAATAGCTCAACAATGTAAAAACCAATAACAAAAAAGGCGCGAAATGCCCCAGAGAGTTCTCCCATACAGCAGCCGGAGTCATAACTTCGGTCATAATCAACGCCAAGAACAAAAGTATACAGCTCCAATGCGTGTTTACGGTCATCCATAGGAATAATGTCGCGACTATAACAGCCAAGGCTCTAACACCGGACGGGGTCAAACCATTTTCCGGCGGAAGACCAAAAGCTATCGCAAGGGCAATAATAAAAGCTAGTATATAACGGAAGTTCACTGACTTAAAAAAGTCGGATTTTGATTGCAAACTGTTGGATGGCATTATGTTTATTACGCCTTTCTCAAGAGTCCCTTAATCTTAATCAGATTTAATAGAATCTTGGTCTTCCAAAATACTTGGTCAACATCAAGATTCTATCAAATCCATGTAAAATATTTTTCAATTAAGTTTTACTTGTTTTGCAGGGAATTCCGGGAGTTTATCCGCCGCAAAGGAGTGGCATTATCAGTACAGTATCGCCATCTTTGAGTATTATGCCGACACCGCCCAGAAATATGACACTAACCCCGTTAACAAGTATTGATACTTTTTCTTCGTCATACCCATCTTCGCGGCATACAGCATCGTAAAACTCTTGCCCGTAGTCCTTTGTGAGCGCATGGAGCAAATCAATCAGCTTTGCTCCATGCGACATTTCTACAAAAAACCTTCTGCCGGGTAGTATCTTTGAAATGGGTGTTACTGAATCTACCTGTATTTTGATCATAAAATCAGTTTATGCAGTATATTTTGAGAGTGTTTCCCACTCTTTTTCCATTCCCAGAGCTACGAGGCGTTCTTTAGTCGGGATACCGTCTTTTGTCCATCCGCGTGCTTCGTAGTATTCATCCAACATGAATTGGAGATCCTCGTCGGCAATGAGTTGACCTTTTGAGCCGCCTTCTTTCATTGCTTCTTTTCTCAGGCGCTCGGGTAAGGTGTCGTCGGCGCGTGTGAATCCTGCTCCAATGTTGAAAATTCTCGCAGCATTGTTAATTCTTTCGCCGGCAAGCATCATGTCTTCAGGAGTAAAGCTTGTGCCTACAAGAGCATTTGAGAGGTCTGCGGTATTCTTTTGACAGAACCCTGCGAGAGCCATATGCATGATAAATGCGCAGAGCGGAGCAGCATCAAGACAAATTGCATGTGTATCTTGATTCCATTTTGTCAATATACCTTTGCCTTTATACTCAAATCTATCAACAGCGTACGGAATAGGAATTGAGAAGACTTCTTGGAAAGCATAACCCAAGCAGTGATCCGCGCCTGTATAACCTGTGGCATAGTTGAGACCATGAGCTTTTGCACCACGAACGTCATATGCGGGGAGCTCAAGACCTTTTACATGCATGGCATACTTTTCTGAGCCTTTGCCAATTTTCTTTGCCGCGCTTTGAACACCATCGGCCAGCACCGCTCCGAAGCCGTCTCTATGAGCGATTTTTGTTATCATCGCTATCATTGCTTCGGCGTTACCCCATTTAAGGTCAATGCCATCTAAATCGTCAATGGTGATTAAACCGTTCTCATAACATTCCATTGCGAACGCTATTGCGACACCGCATGAAATCGAGTCCATTCCAAATTCGTCACACATTTTGTCTGCGGCGATTACTTCGTTAAAGCTCGTCATCAATGTTGATGTGCCGAATGAATAAATTGTTTCGAATTCAGGAACTGAAGCGGTTCCTTGATATGGACCTTCTCTGGCAAGTTTAACTTGTGAGCATCCGACAGGACATCTATAGCAAAATTCTCTTGTTGCGTTGAATTTGTCAATGCCGATGTCATGACCGAAATAGTCTACCGGATCCCATTCGCCTGTAGTTGCGAAATTCTTTGAAGGAAGCAAGCCGATTCCGTGAATTTTGTCAACGATTCCCGGTGTTCCACCGACGGAGAAATGCGGATACAGTATCGGGCTGTCTTTCATTGCAGTCGTCATAACTTTTGTAGCTTCTTTAAGCTCTTCCGCATTGCAAATCGGAACTTCTTGTTCGCCGCGAATGGCGATTGCTTTTACGTTTTTCGAGCCCATTACAGCTCCGAGTCCTTTACGACCTGCCGCATGTTTTTCGTTAATAATTGACGCATAAGCATTCAGGTTTTCTCCTGCGGGGCCGATGCATGCGACACGTACATTTTGGTCGCCCAACTTGTCCTTGATCATACGTTCGGTATCGGATGTGCTGAGCCCTTTAAATTCTTTCGCGTCTCTGAAAGAAACTTTGCCGTCTTTAATCCAAAGCCATGTTGCTTCTTCAGCTTTGCCTTCAAGAATTATCATATCGTAGCCGGCATACTTAATTTCAGCAGGGAAGTGCCCACCGGAACTGGATTTGCCGACCGCTCCGGTCAACGGGGATTTTGCAACTACCATTACACGTGACGCGCCGGGAATTTGTGTGCCGCAGAAAGGACCGAGAGAGAAGTAAAGATTATTTTCCGGACCCAGCGGGTCGCAGCCGGCCGGGGTTTCGTCCAGCATGTACTTAATTGCTACACCGGCACCACCAAAATACTTAGCCGCGACATCTTCACGCAATGCTTCTTCAACAAATTCTTTCTTCGTTAGGTTTATGCGAAGCACTTTTCCTGTAAAACCACCTTTTAGCATGAATTGAACCTCCTATTAAAATAAATTTTATTTTTACCCATAAAGGGTTATATACACGGTAATATTATTAACAACGGCAAACCCTTGCCAAAGAATACAAGACCAAAATATCTTATCATTTTTGGCTGGTACCGTCAACCTTTTTCAGGATAAATCATTTGTTAAAATTTGAAGAAAAAGGTTGACGGGATGTCTATATTTTTTAGCAAATTCAACATAAACAGAACAATCAGCTTCAATTTCGACAATGTTATTGACAGATTGCGTTAGATAACGGCAAATTTGCTATACCCTGTTTTCGCTTACATAAATATAAACGACATTATATAGTTGAAGAAATCTTCTTCAACAGGCGTGACTACCGGTTCTATAAACTCTTTCCACGAGGGGTCAAGTTCCGGGCGCGCTTCTATGAATTCATCTACGTCTTGGAAATATTTATGTGTTGTCATTCTAAATAATCATTCCTTTCTTTTTTTAGGCACAAAATAATCATGAAAAAGGAATGATTATTTTGTGCATCAATTGCGGTTTCCCGCAGGGGAGCAATTGGCACATAACTGCGATTAGTTTGAAACTTGTTTCAAACTATTATCCCCCTATCTGTAATCTGTGTTGTCACGAACCCACTCAAGACAAGCCGCAAGCCTTGACACATTGACACCCTTTATGGAGATGACGCCTTTGTCAAATCGGAAACAGAAGCGCCCACCGGGACCGCATGTATCGCATAAACGCTTGACATAATCGAGACATTCTTCTTTACTTTTTGTAAGTGTGACCGTGGGATCAAAAAATCCGCAAATGACATGGTTTTTGCCGACTTTTTCTTTCATTTCCGCAGGATCGCCATATTCAAATATTATAATTGAGGATTCAGGCAACTGCGCCAGATGATCCGCGAAACGTGTCCAATTTTCTTCGGCAAAAAGCAGGCAGGGAATACCCATCTTATCAAGATCGCATACCATCTTGTACAGAGTCGGCCAATAATACTTTTCAAACTGATTCATGTTGATGTATGGTGCCAGATGCAACGGAATAAAGTTTATTGATGAGCCGGGCTTCACTTTTGAAAGTGTTGCCTGTTTCATCATGAGCGGCAATGTGGCGTTTACAGCGGCCTCGACTTTATCGGGGCATCTGCGTAAATCCATTGTTATCGCTTTGAAGCCGCGAAGTTGGTCGGCAATAAAGTCGAATGGGGCGGCGAGTAAATTACCTGTAATCAGCCCGGGACCGTATTGATGCTTTTGAACTAATTTGCCGATAATCGCGCCTTGCGATGCAGCTGCTCTGTTGTATTGTTGATACGCTTTAGCCAGGGCAATCGCTTTGCCTGCCGGATCTGTATCAAGTGCCGCGCAAATCCTCGGCAGAATCTCTGTCATCATATATCCGTATGGATCTTTTGTGTAGTCATCATACTCATCGGCCCGCATGGGTTCGATTTCGGGGTGCTGCATGCTACCCTTTGAACCCATAACCCAGTTTTTTGAACCAAGCGCTTGGTACGCCGGTGCAAAGCGCAGGTTTAAAACCGGAAGACTGTCTGCAAAGAATGTGTCGCAGAGTTTGCTGTAAGCTTTCTCCATGAGCTCGGGATCATAATGCGCCCTGATAAGGTCAATTCCCGCCAGTTCACATGCGGCGTCCAACTGGAAGTTTACGTATATCGGTACTCTTTTGGGCACTTTTCCGGACAGCAGGTCTGTCCTTATTTCCATCCGTTCTTCAAAAGTAGACATTAGTTCACCTCATTTATTTATATTTTATTTTATTATTTTTTTACCGGGCCAATCAGTCCGTTGCGAAACGCAGTGTTGTACTTTCTGCAAAACTTATCATTACCCAAAAGCGCTTGAGTAGCAAAAATGTTTCCTATTACATCACGGTTTGTGGGGTCAGCGATAACGGTGTCCAGACCCGCCGCTATTGTGAGCGTAAGAAAGTTCCTATTTAACAGGCCTCTTGCAGGCATGCCAAAAGAAACATTCGAGAGCGCGGCAGCTATTTTAACGGTGGGGCTTTTTTCTTTTAATCCAACTATTGCCTTACAAAACTGAACCGAAGCATCGTTCACGGCCGAAAGTGCCAATACCAATGGGTCTATGTGGATTCTATCCGGAGTAACTCCATATTTTGCGGCCTCATTGATTAAGTCCATACCGATTCTGATTTTATCCTCGGCGGATTCTGCCATGCCGCCGTTGTCACAGCAAAGTGCGACGACTTGCCAATCACTGTTGTCTTGTAATACCGGGAGTAGAACTTCGCATTTATTTCCTTCTCCGGAAATAGAATTGATTATACCCGGCTTGTTTATGCGAGGCAGGACTTTCACCAGCATATCTACGTCCGGACTATCGATGCAGATTGGGGTTTCTGTGTGGCTTTGAACAATATCAATAAGCCAGCAGAGTGTGTCATACTCCAACTCCGGCACAGTGCCGGCGCATACATCCAGATAATGAGCACCTGCCGCATCCTGCATTTTTACTAACTCGATGATGTATGCCTCGTCTTTTTCTTCGATTGCTTTTCCCGTTCTGGGGACCGCGCCATTAATTTTTTCTCCAATAATTATCATGTTTTTACTCCTTTTGCACAGAAATGTTAATTGTTTGCGGTTCAATTTAATCACATTGATAAGCAAAACGCAAATATTTTTTTGCTCTTTGTTGAAAATTTGTTTAAAATATGAAGTTTTTCACAAATTCGACCTATACAATGCTCTTTTAAAACATAATAAATCGCATGAAATAGTTGCTGAATTTGGAATGAGTTGCCAAGTTTATCTCGGTTACTACGGATAATGACGCTTCTATATTATCCCGAACTTGCTTAGGAGCAATCAGCAGCGCTGCCGCTCCCGAAAGGCTGCTGTTGCCTGCGGGAAAAGATTTCATCTTTAACTCATCCGGCAAGATACCGATGTCAACTGCATCATCTATATTCATGGCTTGACCAATACCGCCGGCAAGATAAACAGCGTCTAAATCTTCAGGCTTCAGATCATTGTCTTCAAGCAAAATCTCGATACCGCTGCGAATAGCAGATTTTGCGAGTTGTATGTCGCCGATTTGCTGTCTTGTGAAAATATCTTCATTTTTTGGTGCTCCACGCTTGTTAACCTCGCCCGCCCTGACTAAGGAGGCAAGCGCGCTCATTACTTCAGAGGCGCCTCTAAAGGATTCCTTTGCCGCGAGCACAGGCTGCTCAAACGCAGGTCCTGCGGCAGTGGCTGTTACTGTAACTTTTCCATTATCGTATAGAGCGACCTCTCCATTTGTTCCTAAATCTATCAGCATAAAACGCTTTTTCCCGGAAAAAAGCAAATATGCTAACCCGGCGGTAACATCCCCACCGATAAAAGCCCCAAACCACGGAATTATCTGTACCTCGCAATTTACATCACAAGCGGGAAATAATTCGCGGCTGTTATAGCTCGGCGAAATTGAATACGCCGGCTTAAACGGCGCAACACCGAGACTTTGACAAGGCAAGCCCAGGAGCAAGTATGTCATTACTGTGTTGCAGCCGATCGAAATATCTATGATTTGGTCTGCCCCGATACCATGCTTTAAAATGAGTTTGTTAATACCTGCCGATATGCTTTCTGAGATACACTCACGGAGAGCATCAAGTTTGCCTTTCATCGAGACTTCAATGCGGGTAATAACATCAGGACCAAACGCTCGTTGCGGATTTAAAAAGCTGTGGCGCAACACTGCAGTTCCGTCTGATAAATCTATCAACGCGGCAACAACGGTGGTTGTCCCAATGTCGATAGCGATTCCGTACCCGCTGCGTGGGGTAATTGTTATAAGGTCAGTATCAAACTCTTCAAGTATTAAAGCGCGAGTGCATTTCCCACATTCTATACAGTTTTTTTGGCATATTGCGGACATGATTATTTTCCTCTCTTGATTTTTCAAATATGTAGCTCACAGTATACTCATCGGCTAAACGGTTGTCAACATTTTGCCGATTTCCTCATGGTGTACTTGACGACGCTCACCTGCTATATTAAATAATATTAAATACATACAAAAAATGTCATGGTTTAACGTGTAAAAGAATGTAAAACACATAAAAAAATGTAATGCGCTTGACAATAAGGTGAAAATAGTGTATAAGCGTTGGTAACTATAACGTGCATGAATTAAGTGCACATTTTATCGGCAAAGATTTTGATAAAAAAGGGGGAATTTAATGGGCAAAACCGGCGTTGTTTAGCGAACATAATCGGAACTATGTATGTAATGTTATAATTGCTAGCGGTCATAGCCGGTAGCAAA
>JGI20163J15578_10000421_pt1 | contig 17531 bp, 12 predicted proteins | sample TergutCu122P1_FD_15578 | JGI IMG/M metagenome (IMG submission 15578)
CGTATTTTAAACTTGGCCCGGTAAAAATAATGAGTGACGGCTCCTTGGGCGGACGGACGGCTTTTATGAAAGAAGATTATTATGATGACCCCGGAAACCGCGGTATACCAATATATACCAAAGAAGAATTTGAAGCGATAGTTACTCTTACGCATAATTCAGACCGCTGTGTGGCAATTCACGCCATAGGGGATGCAGCTATGCAATGGTGCATGGACGCTATTAAAAAAGTTCAGGCTGAGAATCCTAAGCCGCATTTGCGCCACTGTATTGTACATTGCCAAATTACCGATGAAGCTCTCCTTAAGGAGTTTAAGGAAAATAATATAATTGCCTACATACAGCCTATATTTATCCATGCAGACTGGAGTACTGTTGCAAATAAGGTTGGAAGCGCCAAAGCAGCCACAAGTTATGCGTTTAAAACCCTTAAAGATATGGGTGTTGCAGTGCCCTTTGGTACCGATTGCCCTGTGGACCCTGTAGATCCTTTTAAAAACCTTCACTGTGCCATTACGAGGACGGATTTGTTTGGAAAACCCGAGGGAGGCTTTAATCCAAATGAAGCTCTAAGCCCCTATGAAGCCGTACACTCTTATACTGTGGACTGTGCTTATACTTCATACGAGGAAAATTTGAAGGGCAAGCTTAAAGAGGGCATGTATGCCGACATAGCGGTACTTTCAAAAGATCTTTTCACCATCAAGCCGGAAGAAATATTAAAGACAGAGGTTGTGCTGACTGTGTTTGACGGAAAGATTATTTACCGCAGATAGAGAAATACAAAAATGAAAGTGATGGAAAATGTGCCAAAATGCGCCTTTCCATCACTTTTTTATATTTACGTCATAGGGTATTTATGGTATTATGACTTATAGTGAGTTGAGTTTAAAGGATTATAAGTATTACATATTGAGGAGGCAGAGGTTATGATGAGAATAATATTGCCGTTAATATTGATTGTGATTGGGCTTACTGCCTGCGCTGTTACACACCCTCAAAGCTATATTGAGGGGGGTGCGGCCTATTCTGCTGCTTACAATGATATACCCTATGAGGACTATGATTATTATGAAGATTACGAATATGAAGCTGCTATTGAGGAAGTAACCACCGGCTTTGTAGATGATGCTTTAGCTTTCATAGAGTTTGTAGAAAATGTACACCCGATATTTGTACTGCCGGAGATGCTTTCGCAGGATTATTACTATATTTCGGAGGAATTTATTCATGCGGCATATCAAGCCGAGAATCAACAGGATTTTAACTTCGCTATGCAGAGGTTTGTAAGAGTTTTGCGAGATGGGCATATGACTATAGCGGGCTTTGGTATACTGGGCAATTTTTTTCTTGATATTGAATTTACAGCGCGAGATAACAGATTGTTTTTGCTTGAGGCCGGCGAAGCTGACTTAGAGGTTATAAAAATAGGCGGCATACCCACACAGACAGTACTTTATACAGTAGACAGGTATTTTTATTACGAAAATGAAGCTTCCCGCAATCAAGTTCACGCCGTAATGTCCAGGGGTGTTGAAATTTTACACAGAGCCGGGGCGGAAATTCAGCAAGATATTACAAATTTAACAATTTTTGACGGTGCCGAAACTTATGAAATACAGGTATCAGCTGTAGAGAGTAACGGTTGGCGCCTCAGAAACGCGGCCCAAGCAGATTTTATTATTAACTACGGCATGATTAATGATGATGTTTTTCTGATAGATTTGCGGTCTTTCAGAAATGACCCCGGAATTAACAGCGCCGAAATTGCAATACGCACAGCTATAGATGAAGGTGTACGGCATTTTGTTTTTGATGTGCGCAATAACAGCGGCGGTCATTCCTATATAGGCACGCGGCTGCTGCGTGCTATGGGAGTTGTGCCCCCAAGTTTTGGCAGTGTTACACGCGTCAGAAGCGCCCTTAACCCTGATTTGCCGGATACAGCCAGCCGTATTCCGGGAAGTACGATACCTACCCGTAATCCAAATGACGTCACAATTGCCGTGCTTACAAATGTTAATACCTTCAGCTCTGCCAGATGGGTGTCTGCATGGGTACAGGATGGCGGCTTGGGTGTTATTGTCGGAGAACCCGGCGCCAATTCCCCAACCGCCTTTGGTAATATGGGCGCACGCGTTAATTTACCTCATTCCGGTATGGATTTGCCTTCATCAACAACTTTATGGCTTCGTCCCGACGGGGAGGCGGACCAAAGCACCATTTGGCCGGATATTTATGTGCCTTATCAAGAGGCGTTAGAAGCGGCGCTTGAATTTTTTGCAAATCAATAATCATATTAAAAATGGAGGCTATGAATATGAACGAACTGCTTTTTACGATGCTGACATTTCTTTTAACATTATCTCCTGTTACCGGCATTGCCGAGTCGGAGCAAGAATATTATATTGCCCCAACTGCCGTTTATGCAGCCGAGAATACGGAATTTCTCCATGACCTTGATTATTTGCTTTATGCCCTTGAAAATAATTTTGCTCTCTTTGATGTGGCTTATTGGGCGCACGGTATGGATATTAGACAGAGTATCGACAATATACGGGTGGAACTGCTTGCAAATCCCCATATATGCGCAGATGAGTTTTTTGCAGCACTGGCCAGAGAAACCACTGCCTTCGGCAATATAGGGCATTTGGGGGTTGTTTGGCCTTTCCAGCATCTTCAAACTTTATCCGCCTTTGGCTATGATATATTCAGACAGGAAAATGTGATGAATTTTTATGTGCCAAGACACACAAATGAAGCCCTTGACTCTAATATGATGGCGGATTTATTAATGACAATGGGTGAGGTTAATTTTAATAATTATCTTTTGCGCATAGCCTTATTCGGGGAAGAGGAGCTAGCCGAAAGAATAGCTTATGAACGAAAATCCGGAAATGATGACAAGGCAAAACTGCTCCTTGTCCAAGCTATTGACATAATTGATAATATTCCCAATATTTATACGAAAATTATAGAAGAAGGGCGTATAGCTTATTTGACTATAAATACTTTCGGCAGAATGTTAGATACAGGTGAAGGGCGAACGATGATTTTCGACTTTTACGAGGATATACGAGGATTTGACCATCTTATAATCGACCTTAGAAGAAACGGGGGAGGGCGCTGGGAATTTTTCCGTGAAGCTGTAATCAGGCCTAATATTACCGAAAGGATTCAGCTATACGGCTTTGCATTTGCAATTGACGGCAAATATGTGGAGGAGCAATTAAACGACCTTCGTGCTAACAGAATGATTAGAGTCAGCGGCTTTACTCCCGATCCTTTGGGGAGTTTGCGCCCTGTAAATGAAATACTCGAAACTTACAATCTGCCGGATATAAATTTGGCGGATATGGAGCGCATGCAATACGGTATTCGTCTCATTACAACTACTTTAACCCCCAGGCGAGCCGGAGGAGTTGACTTAGACCCTGCCTTTGAAGGCAAAATATGGCTTTTAACCGGGCCTCTTACAAGCTCTGCCGCTGAAATTGCAACCAGGATATCTATGGAAGCGGGTTTTGCCACTCATGTGGGGGAGACCTCCGAAGGAAATTACGGCGGGCCGCGCACTTTTCTTGCTTTACCCAATACCGGCATACTTATTTCCTTTGATGCATTTTATATAACCGACAGCCGCGGCAGGCCTTTTGAAGCGGGAACAGTGCCGCATCATTTTAATATGGAAGGTATGGACGCCCTTGAAACAACTTTGGCTCTAATCGCCCTGGGAGAGTATTAGAAGTTTTGATAAGATATCTTATTGTAATAGCTTTGGGTTTTACACAAGTTAACACTGCCAATCTGATGAGAGGTAACAGAGAACTCGACAGCATTATTTAAAAAATTGCCTATGGATTGTAAAGCTCTAAAATGTAATTTTTAAAAAAGTGTTAAGTTTTCTTTAAAATATGTCGAAAGTATTCTATACATACTGTTATCATAATATTTATCCCTACCATATAATATAGTTAATGACAACTATATTATTGCCGGTATAGATAAATACTGCTTTCCCGGTGGCAGCAGAATGCCTTATTAACATTTAAGGAGACTACTATAAAAACTGGAATTTAAATTTATAAAATTAAAAATACTGCCTATAAATATTTTAATATATTGCAGGCAGGGAAATTGTTAATTTATGAATTTTTTATGACGATTTTTATATTTTCTCTGATTTTTTAATGTTATTTTTGTCTTTTTGTAGTACAATGTTGCTTAATTGTTTCTAAAAATAAAGCTTAATTCAATTCCTTATAAGTTTTTTGGAATTTTGTACATATACGAAGCCAAGGAAGGCTATTTTTAACTTTATCAGTTTTTTACATTATATAACATTAACATTTGCTGCTTTTTATGGTAGTATATAATTAATATATTATTATACGAGGAGGATTTAAAAATTACAGTCAACCCTATATATATATTTTTGCTTTTTATAATTGGAGCGTTTTCCGGCGGAGTGTTTACTAAATTAATTTACCGGATTCCTAATTCTGTTAAGATATTAAAAACAACCAACTTTTGCCCCAATTGTAAAATTCGCTTAAAGTTTGCAGATATAATACCGGTTATTGCTTATTTGAGATTTGGCGGCAAATGCAGGTACTGTAAAGCAAAGACTCCTATTAAGTATTTGATGGTTGAAATACTTACACCGCTGATTTTTGTTGCGCTTTATTTGTTTTACGGTATGAACTTTGATTTGTTTTTAAATTTAGCGCTTTGGTCTATGCTGATTATAGTTTTTGTAATTGATTTAGAACATATGATTGTAAGTGATGCTGTTTTGGCTATGTTTTCGCCGGCTGTAATTATTTATATTATAGCAACAGGAGCATCATGGATATGGCATTTGACAGGGCTTGCATTTGGATTTNTTTTTTTTCTGTTAATTTATTTAATTACAAAATGGNTGTATAAGCAGGANGCATTTGGCTTCGGGGATGTTATGCTATCCGGAGCTGTAGGTTGGTTTTTAGGNTTGGAAAATGCTATTCTGACAGGAATAATGAGTTTTATAATTGCTTTTGTTGTAATAGTTTTTTTAAAGGNAGCAGGCAGGAATTTAAAGAAAGATATGGAGATTCCTTTTGCCCCATTTATTTGTATTGCTGCTGTAATTTCAGCAATGTTTGGTGAGGAGATTATAAGGCTATATTGGGGACTGAGCTATATATGGAATTGATTTTTACTATGGAGGTGTGGGCGAATGAGCAATAATTTCGTTGTAATGAAGCCGCAGGCTAAATTAGAAAAAGAGTCAAGTGAGAAAATACTTTATTTTCAGGATAAACTTGCAAAAAAGACTGAAATCGGTTCAGCGCGGGGATATCATGAAGACGCGTCAAGCTCGGATATGGATTTAGAGCTTTACGAAAGAAGGGGAGCCGGTCAGAATTTCGCATCGGAATTTGACAGAGGAGAAGTTAGCTACAATGATGTATACGATCTCCTGCAAAATATATTTATATGTTTGCAGCGCGATATTGAAGTAAAAAAGGAAATTGTTGAAGAATTAAAATCCATACATGTTTCAAAAGCAGAGGCGCCTGTAATTAAGACAAGGAGCAGCAAAGATACCGGCAGTTCCGATAAACCCAATAGAATTATAGGGTTGTTGATATTTATGAATATTGTCTTTGCCCTTATATCTGCATATTATTTTTTTGATATGGCAAGTTTAATACAACCAATGGGTATTTTTAATCAGTTGAGGATGTTTTTTAATTAATGGCAGTTTCGGAGGAATGGCTTCGTGATAAAAGATTTGCAGTTAAACGATTTATTAATTAAGCTGAATTTAGTATCAGAGAGAGACTTGGGAATCGCAGAGGCATTTCAGGATGCAAACAAAGTGAACCTTGCGGAAGCTTTGCTTGCCTTAAATTACGTGTCGAAAAGTCAGCTTATTCCGGTTTTGGAATACCAGACAAACGCCAGCTATGTAGATTTATACTCTATTACAATTGATAAGGAAGCTGCGAATCTAATATCTGAGAAAGTTGCAAGAGAACACAGGCTTATTCCTATTGGTAAGGAAGGCGGCAAGCTGCAAGTAGCAATGGCTGATCCTCTGGACTTTGTTGCACGGGATGATGTTCGCCTTATAACAGGTATGGAGCTCGAAGCCTTCTTGTCTATGAATGATGAGATAGAGCGCTCAATTAATATAAACTACACTATGTCTAAAGTTGCTGAGCAGGCTATAGAGGAATTTGAAGAAGAGACAGAGGAAAAACCGGCTGAAACAGAGCAAGAAAGTGAAGAAGTTCTTCGTGCGCCTGTTGTACGTCTTGTAAATTCTATTTTAGAGCAGGCAGTTAGGGCTAAGGCAAGTGATATACATATTGAACCTTTTGAGAAGCAGATTATAATCAGATTGCGCATGGACGGAGACTTGCGAGAGATTTTAACGGCGCCGAAGCAGGCCCTTCCCGCTATAATAGCAAGAATAAAGATTTTGAGCGGGCTTGATATATCGGAAAAAAGAATTCCGCAAGACGGGCGTATAGAGACAACGATTTCAGATCGCAGGATTGACTTTCGTGTTTCTGTTCTTCCGACAGTGCATGGTGAAAAAGTGGTTATGAGGATGATTGACAGGGCTAATGCTCTTGTCAGTATGGAGAAGCTGGGATTTACCGAACATAATCTGGCGTTGTTCAGCAAAATCTTAAAAGCGCCGGAAGGCATTGTTTTGGTTAGCGGCCCTACAGGCTCCGGTAAATCAACCACTCTTTATGCAGCATTAAATGAATTGAATCAGCCGAACCGAAATATTGTAACTGTAGAAGATCCGGTGGAATATCAACTTCACGGAATAAGTCAAGTACAAGTAAATGTAAAAGCGGGATTGACTTTTGCAGGCGGGCTGCGCTCTATACTGAGGCAAGATCCGGATATTATAATGATTGGTGAGATTCGAGATGCGGAGACTGCTGAAATTGCCGTAAGAGCTGCAATTACGGGTCATGTGGTTTTATCAACGATACACACTAACGACGCAGTCAGTACTGTTATGCGACTGGTTGATATGGGAATTGATTCTTACCTTGTTTTAACCGCTTTGATAGGGGTTGTTGCACAAAGGCTTGTTAAAAGATTTTGTGTTACTTGTAAGAAAGCAAGAGAAGCAACTGATGATGAAAAGCAGATTTTAGGCGTCGAAGGCAGTTTTACTATTTATGAGGGCAAAGGATGCAACGCTTGCGGCGGCACGGGGTATTTGGGACGTATCGGTATTCATGAAATCTTGGTTATTGACACTGAGCTCAGATCAATGTTTACCAGCGGCTGTGAATCTCATGAAATAGTGGAGGCGGCAGTTAAAAAAGGAATGAAAACATTGAAGCAATCAGCAAAAGATTTAATTTTTGAAGGTGTAACAAGTATTTCTGAAATGCTGCGGGTTTCTTACAGTGTTGATGGTTAATATATTGGGAGGTAGTAATTTTGATTGATGAATTATTAAAAAAAGCGGTTGGCGTTAAAGCTTCTGACGTGCATATAACAGTAGGCATTGAACCTATTTTCAGGATACACAGCAAGTTAAACAAGATAGGTGCTACTGCCCTTACAAATCAGGTCATTTCTTCTATGGTGACGCATGTATTAAAAGGGAAGCATATTGAGATTTTAGAAAAAAAGGGTGAAGTTGACCTTTCTTATACTTTGCCTGATATAGCGCGATTCAGGGTAAATGTGTTTAGGCAAAGAGGCAGCTATGCTATGGTTTTCAGGGTTATATCCGATAAGATTCCGACAATGGAGGCGCTTCAGCTTCCTGCTCCGATACTTCGCTCTCTTGCGACAAAGCAGCGCGGCCTGGTTCTGGTCACAGGGCCTACGGGCAGCGGTAAGAGTACTACATTGGCTACTATGATTGATTATGTAAACTCTTCATCAGGCAAGCATATTATAACTATTGAAGATCCGATAGAGTATCTTCATAATCATAAAGCTTCCATAATTAATCAGCGTGAAGTAGGTTCGGATACGGATAGTTTTGCAAATGCACTACGGGCCTCTCTCCGTGAAGACCCTGATGTTATACTTGTTGGTGAGATGCGTGACCTTGAAACTATTTCAACTGCAATCACGGCAGCCGAGACGGGACACCTTGTACTTTCTACTTTGCATACCGTAGGCGCTGCAAAAACTATGGACAGGATAATAGACGCATTTCCGGTCGAGCAGCAGCAGCAGGTCAAAACTCAGATGGCAACGGTTATTGAAGGTATTGTATCACAGCAGCTTCTGCCCAGAGCGGACGGGAAAGGCGCCATTGCCGCATTGGAAATTATGACGGGTACTTCCGCAATAAAAAATCTGATCCGCGAAGGTAAAACCCATCAGATAGGGGCTACTATACAAACCAGTTCAAGAGACGGTATGATAACAATGGATGATACACTTCTGTCATATTACCGCAAAGGTATAATTGATGTAAAAGCTCTCTCCAGGTTTGCAGTTGATTTTGATAGTTTACGTGCTCAGTCCGGTGGGCTTGTATAGAATGTTTTTATAAAAAGGCAGGTAAAATTATGGTAAAATACAGTTATAAAGTAGTTGACGCGGAAGGCAATATGCATAGCGGGACTATGGAAGCAAGATCGGAAGGCGATGTAATATCCGCTTTAAACGCCAGAAATCAGTATATTATTGAAGTTACGGGTGGGGCAAAACAATCTTTTTTGAACAAGGACATACAGATAGGCGGTAGTGTTAAACTTGATGATATTGTAATTTTTTGCAGGCAGCTTTCTGCTTTGTTAAAAGCCGGAGTGCCTCTTGACAGGGCATTAACAACATTACAGGCCCAAACCGAAAAACCGAAAATGAAAGAGGAAATCCTTAAGCTCAGCGCGCAAATAAAGCAAGGGAGTGTAACATCAGCCGCAATGGCCGAGCAGTCCAATATTTTTCCGGAGATACTTGTGCGTGCTATTGAAGCAGGGGAGAAAACAGGTAACCTTGACGACGCTTTTTTGAAAATGGCGGATTACTTCCATAAAAGTCTTAATTTGCAAAGGCGTGTTAAAGGGGCAATGGCATATCCCTTTGTTATTTTATTCCTTACATTCGGAATTGCCGGAGGATTATTGGTTTTTTTAATTCCTGAATTTGCTATGTTTCTTGAGGAGGCAGGGGGAGAGCTTCCGGGGTTGACGCAGTTTTATATGAATTTGTCTGATTTTCTTGTAGACTATTGGTATTTTGTTTTAGCAGGGTTTGCCGGCATTGCCGTAGTAGTCAGATGGTGGCTTAGAACACCGCCGGGGAAAATGATATTTGATACCTTTAAGCTTAGTATTCCAAAAGTTAAAGTACTTTTGAGGGAAATAATTACCGCGAGGTTTTCCAGGTCTTTTTCTTCAATGGTTTCTAGCGGCATTACTATTATAGAAGGACTTGAAATTGCAGCAGGGGCAATGGGCAATAAACTTGCAGAGCAGAAAGTGCTTGAGATTATAGGAGAGGTTAAAAAAGGCTCACCTGTTTCGGAACAGCTCAGAAAAACGGATATGTTCCCTGAAATGATGTTGTCTATGCTTTCTGTCGGAGAAGAAACGGGAACTATTGATGATATGCTTATAAAAGTGGCGGATTATTATGAAGAAGTTGCGGATAACGCCATAGGTAAACTTCTCGCAATGCTTCCTCCTGTTATGATAATACTTGTTGCGGCCCTTGTGGGTTCTATAGTTCTTGCAATGTATTTACCGGTTCTGGACGCAATAACTACTGCAATGTAGCTGTAGTGTTAAAAAGCAGTTTTGCCCTTTGCGGCGAAATTGCTTTTTTGAATTTACCGAGGGCATGAATTGTCTTGCCCGTCGGCCGGTCGCCTTTGACAGTAAGCTTTCACCTTCCAAACTCTTTCGCTTTTATTATATATTTTTTTACAAATAAGGTTACCAAAACAAAGTGTCTCCTGTCTTTAATAATGACAGACGAAATGCAGAAAGAAAAAATAAAGTTTGAAAAAAGTTTTAAAACAAGGTTACCAAAACAAAACATCCGCTGTCTTTAATAATGACAGACGAAATGCAGAAAGAAAAAATAAAGTTTTTAAAAAAGTTTTAAAACAAGGTTACCAAAACAAAACATCCGCTGTCTTTAATAATGACAGACGAAATGCAGAAAGAAAAAAGAAAGTTTGAAAAAAGTTTTAAAACAAGGTTACCAAAACAAAACATCCGCTATCTTTAATAATGAGGAAGGAAATACAGACAGAGTTCATTCCGGTTAATATTTGTTAAATGAGTTTTAACAAATTTTAATATAAGTTTATAAAAAAGGTGAAATTGTATACAGAAGGGAGGTTATGCATAAGTTAAGATAAGCAGTAAAGAGCAACAAAGAGCAAAGAGCAAGAAGCAAGAAAGAAAGCAGTACAGGTAAATTTAAAAGCAGTTAAAAACAAAATTGAAAACAAAATTAAAAAAATAAAATTCTTATCCAGGGAGGATATATTAAATGAAACTTAGAAAAGGTTTTTCACTTGTAGAAATAGTAGCAGTATTCGCAATTATCGCAATCATAGGCCTTGCAGCAATGGCAAGATTCTCAACTCTTAACGAAGCGGCAAGAGTAGCAAGTTTAGACACAAGCTTTAACCAGCTTGAGGCAGGAATCCGTCTTTACATGGCAAACAACGGTGGAGTGCCGCCTGCGAACTTAGACGCAGTAATGCCTTTCATGGAAATGCGCACTCATACTACTATGTTAGCATTGTTCCAAGCTATAGGAACTCCCGGTCAACCTGTTAATGTTGAAATTGTCGGCCCCAATCTTGTTGCAACGATTTCAAACTTACAGCAATCATATACCAACAGAAGAGGTGTAATGAGTGGTGCTGGTCCTGGTAGCTATATTTATACACTTTCAGTTCCAATGCCTCAATAATAAGCACACAGCATAATGAAATAATTTTACCTGCAATGTTAAAGTATTTACACCTTATATCTTACTTATGTATAACTGTAGTACACAAGCCAAGGCTTGTGTACTACCCTTTGTATATAATTGAGACTTTGTCAAAACATATGAGAGAGTGTGATATAATTATGATTAAATTTAAAAACAGAAAAGGCAGCAGCTTAATTTTAGTTATTATGATTTCATTTTTTTCTGTGACCATCTCTACTATAGTGGCTGTGCGGGTTGGGGCCAATGCTATGGCTGCACAGATTCAAAACGAGCATACACGGGCCTATTATCTGGTTCTCGCGGGGATGGAAATCGGCATGGCTGCCGTAACAAAAAGAAGCTTGCTGGATGACAGATTTCCCATAATGGATCATTTTGGGAATAACAACTTCATCGGAAGTTATGAGGATGAGATTTTTCAAGAAGTGTTGTTTTTCGGCCCGGGTGGGCATCCGGACTTGCCCGATTATAATAACAGCTGGATAAAGATAACCATTTATGCTACTTATCAGGACGGAACCAGGATTTTGGCAGATTCTCCAACTATCGGGCAAACGGTTTGGGTTGAAGTTCATGTTATAGCAACCCATTACAATCATAACGGAGTGGGGAGAAGCCACGCCGGGAGAATTAGGTTTAACACCAGCGAACCTCAGTGGTATATACGAGAAATTGAGGATCCGAGAGTTGCCGCTCACACACCTTAGGGAGTTGCGTTACGGATATACAGATGATGTATGTTCACACAACCCTGTATGTTATTTTTTGAAGCCACTTTTTTTAGGAGGAAGATTTAATGAAAAGAGGAAGAACTATTTTAAAACTGCGAAAAGGCATAACTGTTGTAGAAATCGTAACATCTTTAGCTATACTTTCTATTATGAGTATGCTTGCTATAGGCGTTTTTTCTATGAGCATACATGGCGAACGTGTAACAGACCACGAATTTCGAGCTCAATCGGATATACGTTTTATACTGGATAGTATCAGCCATAATATACGCTATTCAACAGCAGTTTTTATTATGCCGGAATCAAGCTTTAACGGTGCAAATATAGATACCAGCTTGGAATTTATACCCTATACAGCCGGGGGTTTTTTAAGCGAGCGTTGGAATTATTATGGTATTATTGACAATAAAATTCTTAGTTATAGATGGCAGGAAAGCCCTGCCGGACATAGAAGAATTATAAAAGCAGATATTTATGATGAAGATGGCGAGGTAGACCTGGAGCTGCGTTTTTCTCAAATTGACGCTACAGATATGGACGATACTTTAGTTGAATTTCAACTTGTAGTTACACGTGACGGGGTAGATGACCCTTTAATTGACATACTGACCGCAGCTGATTCCCTAAACGCAATGCAGGTTGTTGACTGGTCCTCTAATGTTAGTCCGGGCAGGGCTATTGCCTATAGAGGGGATGATTTGCCGAGAGAAGTGCCTATAGCCAGGGTTGCGGTAATTTTGGATGTTTCGGGTAGTATGGATATAAGTGATGTTACGATGCCTGACGGCTCGGTAGTTAGCCGATTGACGGCGCTGCAGCGTTCAATTCTCGATCAGGGCGGGCTTTTTGATGTTTTGGGAGGCCTACCCTATCTTGAGGTTAGTATAATTCTTTATTCTAATACTGCTAACTTTGGTGCTGTCAGTCATCTCTCCAGTGGTCGACCGAATTTCAACGAATATATGCGAACGAAGAATAGAGTTTTTGCCGGTGTGGATACTCATCTTCCCATTGGCGGCACTCATACTTTTGTTCCTCTTGCCGATCATATTACCGATCTCAGGCGGATTATTGAAATTATGCCTGTTATCGGAGGTACAAATATTGCAGACGGGCTGCGCCGTACATATTTTGCCTTTTTAGATCAGCCTCCGCCGGCTGACGGCAGGGATGTTCGTAATTTTGTTGTATTTATGACAGACGGAGAGCCTAATATGGCGCCTATGGTGTGGTGGAATACCGCCCCGACTACATGGGCTCAAGAAGTAGCTGACAGGGAAAGCAGATTTCTTTTGAGAAATATACCGGGTGCGGCTCATGATTTGGATTTGCCTACAAACGATCATGGTCAGCCATGGTCCAATCCGCTTTCAAGATATTCTTTTCCCGGCAGTCTCGTTAACCCGCCAACGGTTCAAAACCCCGGCTTTCCTTTAGCGCTTGATTGGGATCAGAATCATCAATCAGTTGCTAATAGATATATAATACAACCGGCTAACGCATTTTTTGCAGATATGATTTTAAGAGATATTACGAATAATGTTTACTTTGTTGCATTATCCGGTAATGTTGTAGATTTAACAAGACCCAGCGGATTAACTCCGCCAATCGAGGCGTTAAGCAATGCATTAAATATTACTACTCCTTATACTGCATTGAATTTTCAAGAACTGTTTGATGCGTTCTCGGATATCGGGCAAAGTATTGTTACCGAAATGTGGCATGCTGCAGGGCCAAATCTATTGCCTCCGGCGGGAGGGCCGTAAAATTTTATTGCTTTTGCTTTATATATATATTATAATAAGGTTAATATAACCCATAATCTGCGGAACGCTTTAGGCGGCCCGCAATGGGCTTTGCGAATTATATTTGTAAAGGCCTATGAACTAAAGGGGGAATAGACGATGTTAATTAAAAGCAGGAAATTCAAAAAAAGAAAAGGGTTTACTATAGTTGAAGTTATAGTTGCTATGGCTATGTTGACTGTGGTTGCTTCTACATCACTTATTTTTCTGAGCTTCGGTACCATTAGAATAAATGATATGAGAGGGTTTACACAGGATGTTTTTATACTTGTACATGATTTGGAATTGCAGATGAGAGAGGTACGGAATGAGCTTGTTGATATGTCAATTGCTCCAAACTTGTTATCATTTTATATAGAGATAAGAGATGAAGAGTTACCAAGGGAAGCAGAGCTTTTAGGCGGCAACGGTATATTTTTATTTAATAATTTATTTGCACGGGTAAATAATTCCGTAACAGGCGATAATCCTTTGCCGGGCCCTGGTAACAGAAATCTTGCGGTTTATTTGGTAACTGCCGATTTGCCTCCCTATGATACTGTAAACACAATGCACTCTTTTATTGGACAGAGAGGGCTTACTTACCCTGCGCCTCAAGTGGAAACTTTAGTGGCAGAATTTAGGGGCGGCAACTTGCACCCCGACTCGATTTTTCATTATATAGTTATTTACGAGTGGGGAATTGGGACTGCTTGGGCAGATTTGGTTGAATATTCATTTAATGAATATGATGAACATGGGAATAATATTTGGGGCGGAGTAAATTGGCAATGGCATGTGTCTGACCCTAATAGAAGTTTTGGCATGGTTGTAGACAGAGACAGCTTTATTTCTATAGATGAAATAGACAATAATTGGGGGTTACGGCCGAACTTTCCACGGGATTTTGAGCCAATACTCGGAGCGATGTCAGACACATTACAATCCCATATGATATTTGATGACTTTAGGGGGAGGCATATTGTAATCAGTGCAACACCTTTTTCCAATCTAGGCAGGATGGGGAGAGTGGGACGAAGCTCTACTTCTTTAGTCGGCGGTGTAGAATCAACTTTGTTTATAATAGGCTTGCCGCGTGAAGCAGGGTTTCCGTATATACATTTTAACGCAGGTATAATTGGCAGGTCTTTGGACAGTATGACTACTTGTGGTACTTATTCTTTTGGGGATCATCTTATACTTAATGGTTCTACACCTCATGTGCATAGATGGAACGATTTAAGAACCTCTGATGAGGAACGTGAGTATGGCGCTGTTCAAGAAACGGCGCTGCCGGACCCGCCGGGCACGACACCGACATTTCGGTATGCACCGATTTTACATGTTGCCGAAAATGAAGGGATAGAAGATGAAGCTGTCCAGTTTTCTGTAATAGATTTTATAAGCACTAATTTTAACACTACTAACAATGATGAAGGAAGTCCCTATTTAACATTGGATCGCAGTGGGGAACAAACCGATAATGGCCTTACAATTTTTGTTGTTGCGCGGCAAAATGAGGGAGATCACACAGTTAACAACTCAAACTTAATCATCAGTGGCGTACAAGGTACCAACAATTTTTGGCGGCTTGGGTTTGATGAATTTACTATCAGAGCTGGCGGCGGCCCTAATATAGCTACATCGACATCATCTCATGACCCAAATGAATTTTATATAATCAGCGGCAGGGTCAGGCATAATCTTGTTACCGGTATGACTGATGTCAAACATGGTTTGAACGGAGTGGAAACAGATCACGCAGAAGGAGATTTTAATATTAATCAACTTCAATTTGGTGAAATTACAATAGGTAACGAGAGTGCTGCAAGTGAGAATTTCAATGCTTCTATAGCTGAAATAATTATCTTTAACGGATTTCTTGATGATGCAGAGTTTGAGTATGTAGTGGAGTACTTAGGCAGGAAATACAGTATTTATATTGATAATGATTAATACAAAACCTTAAGGAAGGAAGTGCTTTTTTGGCTTTATTTAGTTCCAAGAATCCTAAAGTTAAGGAAAGTAAAAATATTGACGATAATAAGAATACAGAAAGAAAAGACGGCGGTGAGAAAAAACGTCTTTTAAAACCAAAATTAAATAAAAGTGCTATGCCTAAAAAAGCTAAAAGTCTTCCGCCTTTTGTTACAATTGATATAGGCGGCTATGAACTTAAAGTAATGACCGCAAATTTTAAAAATGGAAGATTAACTGTTAATAAGGCAGCAAGTACTGTTTTGCGCGACGGGGCCGTCGAGGACGGAAGAATAATAGATGAAGACCATGTAACAAATTGCATTAAAAATATGATTGAGAAAAACCAGATGAAGGTTGTAGGCGCTGTTGTTACAATGAACAGCAGCGAGGTTATACAGCGTGAGATTGCTGTGCCGAAAGTTTCCGACAAAGAATTGTTAGGGCTTGTGACATTTGAAGTAGGGAAATATTTACCGGTAAATCCTGCTTCTTATGCCATTCAATATAATGTGGTGGACGAGTTTGAAAACGAGAATGGTGTTGCATCATTACGGATTAACGTATCTGTTATGCCCAGAACCCTTGCAAGAAAATATCTTGATATTGTTACGAGACTTAAGTTAAGGCCTATAGCCCTTGATTTGCATTCAAATGCAATCACAAAGCTTGTTAGTGTTGAAGCTATGCAAGGTTCTCCTTTGGGGTCGGGAAGTAATATTATTATTGATATGGGGCATACAAATTTTAATATTATGTTATTTGATGAAGGTAAATTCGTACTTAACAGGCTTATTGAAACCGGAGGGGCTAAATTAGACGACATTATCATACGTATTGCTGATGTTACCCCTACAGAAGCTTCTAAGCTCAAAAAGTACAATTTATCTAAATTAAGCGCACTTGACATATATAAGACACCTACAGCCACTTCAAGGCAGGATGGTTTTTATGATAACACCACTGACACTTTTGATAAAGAAACACTGATTATACAAGAAACGATGCAGATTCTAAACAGTTGGGTTTCGGAGATTGACGGAGTATCAAAATACTATATTTCCAGAAACAAAGGCAATAAAGTTGACGGGATATATATTTATTCAGGTTCTTCATATATAAAAGATATTGATAAACTTATAGAAAGCAGACTTAATATCAGAACAAAAAGGCTTAACTATATTAATTGTGTTGAAGGTGTTCTGGATAGCAGTAATGACGGTATACCAAAGTATATGAACAATATCGGAGCGACTATTAGAATTTAGGATGGTGTAACACGAATGAAAGAGTATAACTTTTTTGAAGCGGTAATGGAGGAAAAGAAAGGTACTAATTATTTCGGATTACTTGTAATGTTTGCTATTGTTGGCGTTTTTGTATGGTTATTATATCACGCCGGCACTAATTTTTTTGAATACAGAAATTTGAACAGGGAAATAGATTCATTACGCGCCAAGATTGATTTAAATAGAGACATGGTAGAGCAGTTGAATGAAGTCCGGGAAGAGGCTAGGCTTTTAGAAGAAAGATTTGACTATCTTTACAGGGCAGATTTATTGGCAAGGAGCAGCCGTTTTGTTACCTTAGAATTGTTTGAAGTTCTGCCGGCATTAACACCGGCACGCCTAATCTTGAATTCGGTATCTGTAGCGGGAAGTGAGTTGCAGATAACCGGGATTTCACCGGATTTGGAAACAATTGCTCAGTTTGGACATAGCCTATACAATTCTGATTTTTTTAACAATCCGATAATTGAGAGTGCACACATTGACAGGCGTGCAGCAAATATTGTTGGTGGCATAATGCTTGCACAAGAATATGGCGGTGTGCTTGCCGGGCCTTATAGATTTAATGCCACAGCAGATATTAGATGGGATGGGGTAGTGCTTTTAGATTTGCTTTTCAATACAGATGATGACTTCATTCTTAGGGCTACCGATCCGGACGTTATTTGGGATGGTGTGATGGCTGGCAAGCAGTTAAGCGAACTTGGGGTGACCGTAAGAGGATTTGATGAATTGATGGAGGCGATTGGCGCGCTGTTGGGTTCGGATGAAGGTGAAGAAGAAGATTATGAAGAAGAAGATGAATATGA
>JGI20163J15578_10000423_pt1 | contig 17493 bp, 13 predicted proteins | sample TergutCu122P1_FD_15578 | JGI IMG/M metagenome (IMG submission 15578)
AATGTCTGAGGAACAAAGAAATGAGCAACAAAACAATGAACAAGAAATGGATATCAATCAATTAAGGAGAATACGCCGAGAAAAGTTGGCCACTCTACAAGCAGAGGGCAAAGATCCCTTTCAAGTGATGAAGTATGATCAAAGTCATTATAGTCAAGAGGTTAAAAAGAGCTTCGAAACCCTTGAAGGTACAGAGGTATCTATTGCAGGGCGAATTATGGCCAAGCGACTAATGGGCAAGGCCTCCTTTGTCACCATCCAAGATATGGAAGGCAGGATACAAGCCTACATCGCCCGCGACGTTATCGGAGAAGAGGACTATGAAAACTTTAAAAAGTTTGATATAGGAGACATTATAGGAGTAAAAGGTGAAGTCTTTAAAACAAAGATGGGAGAAGTGTCTGTCCGTGCTCATCAGGTGACTCTTCTTACGAAAAGCTTACAGATTCTACCAGAAAAATTCCACGGTTTAACCAATACAGAACTGCGCTATCGTCAACGCTATGTGGATTTAATCATGAACGAAGAAGTGAAAGAAACTTTTATTAAACGTTCGAAGATATTGAGCAGCATTCGTCGCTACCTGGATGGGGAGGGTTTCCTAGAAGTAGAAACCCCATTCTTAGTGAGCAATGCAGGTGGTGCAGCAGCAAGGCCATTTGAAACTCACTCCAATGCTTTAAATGAAACCTTTAAACTTCGAATTTCATTAGAGCTGTACTTGAAACGTTTAATTGTTGGGGGAATTGACAGAGTCTATGAAATCGGAAGAGTATTTAGAAATGAAGGAGTGAGCACCAGACACAACCCTGAGTTTACCCTCATGGAGCTTTATCAAGCTTATACGGACTTTCAAGGGATGATGGATTTGACAGAGAACCTGTTTCGCCATGTGGCTAAGGAGGTTCTCGGTACTGGAGTTATCACTTACAATGGAATAGAGATGGATTTAGACCAACCTTTTGCTCAGATGACCATGGTGGAAGCGGTGAAGAAGCATTCAGGAGTGGATTTTGATCAGATAAAAACAACAGAAGAAGCAAAAGCCATTGCTAAGGAACATCACATAGAGTTTGAAAAGCGGCATAAAAAAGGAGACGTATTGGCCTTATTCTTTGATAAATATGCAGAAGAACATATGGTGCAACCTACATTTATCACCCAGCACCCCATAGAGACCTCACCATTAGCCAAGAAGAATCCAGACAATCCAGAATATACGGAGCGTTTTGAATTCTTCATGAATGGTTGGGAGATGGCCAATGCATTTTCAGAGCTGAACGACCCCATTGACCAACGAGAACGCTTTCTCGCCCAAGAAGCCTTATTGGCAGCAGGAGATGAAGAGGCCAACACAACAGATGAAGACTTTATCAATGCCCTGGAAGTAGGAATGCCCCCAACAGGAGGCATAGGTTTTGGAATCGATCGAATGTGTATGTTGTTTACAGATTCTAAGGCCATTAGGGATGTACTGCTTTTCCCTACTCTAAAGAGCACGGATAAGTAAGCCCAGTATTTATAAGGGATTCAGAGCAACAAAAAAGAAATTTACGACCAATTTACGACTGAATAGAAGAACATGCTAAAAAAGTATAAGCAGTTAGGGCTCAAAAGGGTTCTAGCTGCTTTTTGTAGTTTTCCCAGCATGGTAAACTCTTATGGTGATTTTTTTGGAGTTTATCGGATTAAAGATGTTATATGACATAAAAAAACAATTTTGTGTTGCAAATCACTTGAGTTATGTGCCAAAATAGAAGAATAACTTTATATCCTTTTATAAAAAAATAACTTATTGCATATGGGTAAGCTCTGGAGCAGGGTCATCACTAAGATACATCAATTTCTCCATATAAGTACAAAAAGTACTTCAACTCGTGACAACTTCATTACATCTATATGTTACAATTATACTTCCTATTATCATGAAAGATTAGAATGGAGATTTAGATGGCACTTATTTTAATTGTAGAAGACGATCAGGATATAAATGATCAAATTGCCAGAAACGTGAAGCTTGTGGGGCATACATACCTCCAGGCCTTTGATGGATTGGAAGCTGTGAAGCTGGCTGGAGAGAATCCCATTGACCTTATCTTGTTGGATATTATGCTTCCAGGTATGGATGGATTTGAGGTTATCAAGAAGATATCATTTGAACCTATCATATTCATAACAGCAAAGGATAGCTTGGATAATAGACTTAAAGGTCTTTCTTTAGGCGCAGATGATTATATTGTAAAACCTTTTGAGATGCTTGAATTACTTGCACGAATTGAGGTTGTTCTACGAAGAGCAAACAAACATTTAACGTTATTTCGTTTGGACAATGTAGTCGTCAATATGAGCGATAGAACAGTGGTGGTAGACAACAATCATATTGATTTATCCCACCAAGAGTTTGAGCTTTTGGAGATACTGATACGAAATCAAAATATAGCACTATCAAGGGATAAGTTATTGGAATTGGCATGGGGCTACGACTACATGGGTGAGACAAGAACTGTAGACAACCACATTCAAAAGCTTAGAAAAAAGCTGGGTTGGGAAGACATCATTAAGACGATTTTTAAATTGGGGTATCGGTTGGAGGTAAAGAAGTGAGATTAAAAACTTTCTTATCTACCTATTTTTTGATTATAATTATACTCTTTTCAAGTCTTAGCATTGTTTCCATATATCTAAACGACAGCCAGATGAATATGCTTAGAGAACAAGGGGAGCGAGATTTTCAAAGAATATCCACAACCCTTGCTAGAGATATAGCTATTTTATACGGAAGATATGAGGGATTGGGTGTAAATATGGCTCAGGAAGTTAATTCTCTTATGGTTGGCTACACAAGGTACTATGGGGCGCACAACATAGCTCTTTCTCTTTCAGATAAATCTAATATATCTGAAGATGAAGGCTTGCCTGAGAATACGGGCATTTCCTTTGTTCAAAAAGACGATAGACATTTTGTGCATATAGGAGCCGATTTGCAAGGAGATATCAACTTTTATAGATTAGATTTTTATTCAGATGTAACTGAAAGCATAGATAATGTGCAAAATATTCAACGGATTCTATTGATTTTTATGATTATGTTTTCTATTGTTGCCGCATTTGCCTTATATTTGATTTTGGCTCGCATTTTTAAGCCACTGGATATTGTCGCTGGTACTTCACGAAAGATTGCAGACGAGCATTACAGTGAAAGAATTTATATAAAAGGAAATAATGAACTTGCGACAGTGGCAAAAGATTTTAACCGTATGGCAGAAAAAATAGAAAAGCAAATCTATACACTAGAAGCAGTAGCAGATGGAAAACAACGATTTATTGATAACTTTGCTCACGAAATAAGAACTCCTCTAACATCAATATACGGCAATGCTGAATACTTACAAGTAGCAAGTTTGGAAGAGGGAGAGCACATTCAACTGACCCAATCAATAATGAACAAAACGAAACATATGCAAGAAATCGCTAACTCCTTGCTACAACTTGCCACCTTGCGTAATTATACACCAAAAAAATCCGAAATAAACATACCCACTTTATTTGAGGAGATTGCTCAAACGATTAATGGGACTATTGAAGAATGCGATGTTAGTTTTGTTTTTAAAAGTAGTATTGACATTATGGTAGGACAAGAAGATTTAATTAAGAGCTTACTGCTAAACTTGTGTTATAACGGAATAAAAGCCTGCCAAAGAAGCAATGACAGCGTTTCATTAGAAGCAAAGCAAGAGGATAAAAATGTTGTGTTATCAGTAACGGATACTGGAATTGGTATTCCAGAAGAAAGTTTAGCAAAAATCACAGAGCCCTTTTATCGTGTTGATAAATCCAGAAGTCCAGGTCAGGGGATAGGGCTAGGTCTAACCCTTTGCAAGGAAATCGTTGATATTCACGATGCCAAAATGATTTTTGAATCAAAGGTTGGATCAGGAACAACTGTAAAATTGATTTTTACTGCTTCTCGATAGTTTTTACAACTTCGTGACAATTAAGAGATAATTACAAGACAACTCTAGTTTATACTATGGTTTGTGAGAGTTACTTTGAATGAAACGCAAAAGCCGCGGAAGTTGAGTTTTAAAAAGAGTGCTCCATAATTCAAAACCAAAAGGAGAAAGAACCATGAACAAGAGAAAAAAAGAAATTTTCAAAATAGTAGGGGTTTCCGCATTATGCATAGGAGTCTTCTCGGTATCATTTGTCGGCATTAATAGTGGTGTGTTTGCAATATCGGCTAACAAAGTAACAGAAATATCGTCATCTGTAGTAGCGGCTGAAAACATGTACACCGAAGAGGACATCAACACCATCGACTTGGAGCAAATACCGGAGGAAAATGCACAAGAAGAAGCAGAAGCAACAACTGAAGTAACATCAATAGAAGCAATGCAACAAACTGTAACACCTAGGGAAGGCTTTATTGAACCCACTATATCAATGTATGTGCCAGAGGGATTTGAGGGGTGTGAAAATGCGTTAAGCCCGGAGGAGGCCGCACTTATTGGTGCCCAGTATATTTGGGAAATTTTTGGCGAAAGCATTGATGGAGATTTTATTTGGCTGGTGTATTGGGATTTTCCTTCTCATACTAGAACATTTTGGTATGGAACCGTTGCTGATTCTAAAGAGGATATACAGAGTCAAACACAACGTTCCTTCGGGTTTGCAATTGATGGAATTACAGGAGAGTGGATTGACGTAAGTAATTTTAGGGCATTCCGTGACTCAGTTACAGCCGAGGCACAAGATAAATTTAACGAACTTTCTATGACCGACGAAGGATGGGTGCAGATTAATGAAGCTTGGGATGCTATTGATAATGAAATTCAGCGAAACCCAAACCAACTTGATATGTATATTGAGACGGTTATTGAATATACAGGAAGGCATTTCAGCAATACAGGTATTATTAGTGTGGATTTTGTAAGCATTAGAGCATCGGTACTTGATTTAGATGAAAATGGGAATTTTATCCCGCGAGCCAACGTCTTAAGATTTACAGTTACAGATAATACAGGGAGAGTTGCTAACGTGTTTTTGGATGAAGAAACAAGAGCAGTTACAATGATTTCTACAATGGATAATGATGTTTTTCCAGGTTTCGGTATTGATATTATCGAGTAGCATAACTACTACGAAGAGTGTGCTTATATAATGTCACACAAAAGATTTAATGAAGGGTAGGGCTTTGACTTTACCCTTTTCTTTTTGCGAAAGAATATTGGACAATCAAAAACACATGATATACTCTTAGCCTTACAATTCGTTAATCTCTTACATTAGTCATTACGGTTACATTCTTAATTATATGTTTACAAAATAATAAGCCTGAGTTCATAGACTGGTTGATTTAAGTTGGTTTTACTAAAAAATGTTTCTAGCGTCTCGATGACAATATAATCATTCACATTTTCAAGTTGTTTTCTGAAAATTCTGTTTGCATTTTTTAGCTCACTACTTTCACTCTGTATAAAGAAATAAGTGCCGGCAGGAATAGATAAAAAATCTTTATGCGTAGTTGGTTTTGATATTTCTGCAAAACTATAGTAATTAGTTTCCTTGTGAGATGATAATTTTAAATTCCCCAACCCCAACAATGCAACATACTCATATTCGCTACCGTACGAATGAAGATATTCATATAGTTCGAGTGAAGCGTTCATCATTACTCTTATCAAATCTGCACTTCCTAGTGGCTGTTCACATGATTTAATAAAATAATATTTATCCTCGAAATCTCTGGAATAAATTTTTCCAGTCTGGTACAACTCTCCAAGTTCTATTTTTTCCAATGCTTCACTAAAAGTCTCTATCCCAAATTTTAGTAAATTAATTTTTGTTTCGGCGACTTCATTACACTGTTTCAGAAAATCCTTAACATGAGTCATGTCATTACTCAATAAAATAGTTGCTACTTCTTTCAAAGGAATATCAAGTTGAACACAAGCCTTAATAAAAGCTATCTGCCCCATTTTATCCGATGAATAATATCGATAACCAGTATCAGGCTCAATAAAAGTTGGCTTGAGTATATTTTTTCGGTCATAATAATATAATGTCTGTATACTCACTCCTGTCATTTTAGCTACTTCTCCGATAGATAATAATTCATTTTTGTTTTTCATCAAAAGTCTCCTGTCATTCAATTTTTAAAAGTTCAAAATATTTTTAAATCCCCTATTGACCCCATACTAAGTATAGGGTTTATAGTCATTATTGTAAAGACTTTACCGAAACTTTCTAAACAAAAAAATAACCTCAAAGGAGAAGAGTATTATGGAACAAACTAAGACAAAACTTTGGAACAAGGATTTCACAATATTGACAATAGGACAAATGATTTCATTAATTGCCAATGGAATACTCCGTTTCGCTTTACCTTTACACATCTTTTTGATGAGTGGTTCAGCGGAACTGATGGGAAGAGTGCTAGCTTTATCTTTAATTCCAATGGCTATATTATCCCCTCTAGGCGGTGCACTAGCAGATCGATTGAATAAAAAGTGGATTATCGTTTTTCTTGATTTTTTAACAGCAGTAATAATATTATTGTACCTTTGGACACTTGGCTCTTTATCTATTGTACCTTTCACAACAATAGCACTAATATTATTTTCTTCAATTAAAGCAGTAATGTCTTCTACTACAGATGCTTGTATTCCTTTTATTGTGCCAACAGATGAATTAGTTAGTGCAAACTCTGTGAACATGATAGTAACAAACTTATCCATGTTACTTGGACCAGCACTTGGTGGTGTCCTTTTGGCTGGGTTCGGGTTGGAAGCAATTTTGATTGTAAGTGGTATATGCCTAATTCTCGCAACCATAATGGAGTTATTCTTAAAAATTCCAAATATTAAACAAAAGTCATCAGGAAATATGGTTAAAGATGTTTTGAAAGATATGGGTGACTGTCTCCATTTTGCATTAAGAAAAAAACCAATCATAGCCAAAATACTTCTGATTATTGCGACAACTCAATTTACCGCCGCTAGTATTGCCATCGGTGTACCTGTACTGATTCTACAGAATCTAGGAATGGATGAAAGAATGTTAGGTATTTCAACAGGTTTATCAGCTATTGGCGGAATAGGTGGTGGAATTATGGCTGGTATTCTTGGTCAGAAATTGAAAATTCAGCAGTCATACTGGACTCTGATTACTAAAGCATTGTGCATTTTTTCTTTAGGCTTAGTATTTTTTCTACCAACTCCTGGCTTTCTGGCATATAGTATAATCACAGCAAGTATGTTTGTAATGTTTGGAGCATCAACTATATTCTCAATTCAAGTAGCAGTATTTGTTCAACGTTCAACTCCGACAGAATTGCTTGGTAAAATGATGGGGCTAATTATGTTAGTTGCGTTGATGGCATTGCCATTAGGGAGCTGGGGATATGGATTTCTGTTTGAATATTTTGGCGAAGACCCTTGGATAATTCTTTTCCCAGCTGCATTTTTGATGATTATAGTTTCCTTATGGTCAATGATATACTTCAAAGGCTTACTACCAGAATCAGATACGGATAATATTTCAGACAACCATCAATGATTTGTATGAATTGTGGGTACAGCTTAAAAAAGGATTGAAGGATAACACCTTCCAGAATTACAAGTATATGTATGAGCAATTTGTAGAGCCAGACTTTGGACATACAAAAATAATTGACTTGAAGAGTACTTTGACAGGCAAACAGATACTAAAGAAGAATCTGCCTAACTCACGACCGATTTACGACCAACTTACGACCATTTATGTAGAGTTGTGTAGAGAAGTAAAAAAGGGGCAATAAAAAAAGGTTGAAAAGTAGAGATATAAGTAATTGTATAGGCTTATTCTTTTCTTGCTCCCACCTTATCAATAAGGATCACCCCAACCAAGCCAACTGCAAAAGCTCCCAAGCAAGTAAGTACTTCAAATACCCCTACAGGAATACCGGGGAAAACCACAACAACAGAGCCAATTACCATACCAATGCTAACGGCATAAGTTAGGGTTGTGTAATTTTCCAGAAGATATTTGATTCCTTTGCTACTAATCACAAGGCCAAGAAGAACCCCAATCATAGTGACGCCAATGACTGGAAGATTAAAGTCAGAAATGGCGGCAGTAAGCCCTGCATGAACTCCCATTAGAAGCAACATCAAAGCAGCGCTTAGACCTGGCAGTAACATTGCGATAGCAGCTAGGGCTCCAGCGATTAAAAGGCGGACGATGGTTCCAGTATCTAGTTGTTCAATGACGTATATAGAAGCAGCAGGGTTTAAGAAGCGTAGAGAGGCAACAAGAAGTGCCATAACAATCAAAGGAATAATGTGATGGACTTTAAACTCTTCTTTAGCCTTTGAGGTTTTTAAAAGCAAAGGAATTGCTCCAATAATGAAACCTAAGAAGAGAAAAGCCAATTGAAAGGGATAGTAAGCAATAGCCCAAGTAAGAACTCGACTAGAAGCAATCAAAGCAATAAGTGCACCAATGCCTAGAGGAATGAGAAAGGCTAAGGTGCTTTTCCATTTGGAACTAAAAAAGTCACCAATGGAGCCTAGAAGTTTTTCGTAGATTCCCAAAACTAGGGCAATGGTTGCCACACTTAATCCAGGAGCAAGAAGAGTTGCCCCTAAGAAAGCACCGTGAAGCATAGTTTTTGGTTGAAATGATTTTTTTTGGTTTTTCAATGTGAAATCTCCTGTCTAATGCAGTATGTTTATAGTTAAAGTGCAAGAACATGGTATTGATTCAACTAAGGAAAAGAGCATTTTCTCATAAACCCACAGAAGTCAAGAAAATTCTAACATACGTAGGCAAAGAAGTCTCCAAAACCATATGAACCAACCCTGAAACATCTTGTGGGTTAAAGAATAAAAACATCCCTAGGAAAGAGAAGAACATATAGAAAATCCCCTCTCCTGTGATAATTGCCGAATTTGATTTGTACTTCTTCTCTAATTTAGTAAAAGGATGGAACACTTTGTAGAAAAAGGCAAATAGGATATAGCCGATGATGGCACCTAAAGTATTCATAAGCAAATCATCTACAGAAGTGCCTCGAAGGTTAAGCAGTTGACTTAACTCAATGGTTATTGAAAGGCAGAATCCTGCAGCGGCCACTTTTCTTAGACTTCTAAATTCTGGCCAGATGATTGGCAACAAAAAACCTAAAGGAATGGTCATAATAATGTTCAGCAATAAAAAGGGCAGATCGTATTGCAAATTGTGAAAAGGAATAAGGTGAACTTGATTCCAGCGAATCAAGGTATCATATCTTCCAATATCCCAGATGGTGCCCATACCAGTTACTCGATAGACCACAAGTAAATACACAAGAAAAACTCCAACACCTACGTAATGGAGAAAGGATAATTTTACTCGATTTTTACGTGCTATTTTACGGAAAAACAGCATTTGAAACAAAACACACAAAATCACTGTGCAGATAAAGGCGTACAAAGTGGTGTAGTGAGACCGAAATGCCATGTTAAAAACAGTTTCATAAACCATATATGCATTCTTCTTTCTTAATAACGTTTGTATAAAACGGTTGTAATAAAAATCAATAAAAGAGAACTTGCAATAACGATTGCTCCTACAAACAGGCTGAAGACCAAAAGCAACAATCCTACCAACAATAACATAACGGAGAGCATCATGAAAGTGAGGGTAAGCTTAAGCATGGTTCCAGAGTTCACCTCTTCTTTTTCCAATTGCTCAAAATCCCAATCACAGTCACACTGTTCACAGTACCCGGAGGTAGGTTTTTTGGCTTTCGTGGATTTATAGACTTCTTGGTCTAAATTTCCAAGGAGCATATATTTTGGTATTGTTTTCGTATTGCGTTTATCTTCATGAATATTTTTATCGAAATCAAGCTCGGTATTCTTGCAGGTGGGGCATTTATATAGTATCATCGAAAAATTCCCCGTCTCATTCCTCCATCATCACTTTCAATTCCAAATTCCATTTCTAACCAGTTTCTAACCAGTGGAAAAGGGGCAGGTCCTTTGGATAGAAAAGCCTCATTGAAAGTGAGCATGCTAAAATCATCTCCTAAAGCCGTCTCAAAGTGCTGGATTAAATCTCTAACTTCTATTAAACCAATGGCATACGGAACAGCTCTTGCAGGGTTTCGTATGGTGGAGTAGAAAGAGTCAATCAATGTTTCGTCAGGGATAAATTCCAATAAAGGAATACTGTTAAGGTAATCAAGGGTCTCCTCCAGACCCCAACCCATATAGTGAACTCCTATATCTATAATTGCTCCATAGAGTACACTAAACTCGTCCCAAACGGTCAAGCGAGCATGATTCACCTCTGATAGGTTGAGGAAATTATAAGCGTATAGCTGAGCATGCATAGCCCAACCCTCAACATGTCCAGTAAACCCTATAGTATTTATCTTTCTGAAATTATGAAGGTCACTATAAAAGGCGGTGGTAAATTGTAACATATGACCCAAGCCCTCGTGAGCCATTAATGAATACATAAATTCATTGTTATCAGCAAGGTTAGGGTTATAATAGATTACGTTGGATAGATAGTTGTCAATCTGAGGAACCATATAAAAACCAGAAGCAAAACTACCTAAGCTTTCATCAATACGTTCAATCCGGTAAGTGACACCAGCAGGCATTGGCGGGAAAGAGGAGGAGGCCTGGATAAACTGGAAAGCTAACAGCTCCTGGGGAGTTTCAAAGTCATGAATCCCCATGGCAAAATAATCATTAATCTCAGGATGCATCATCATCAGGAAGAAGTATTCATCGCTAACTTCTCTAAAACGCTGGTCAATAAGATCAAACCACTCAGCCGGGGTATAAGAGCTTCCAATGGCTCTAAACCTTAGTCGATAGAATTCCTGACCGTGTGGGAAATGAGCCAGCCCCAAATTTTCATCGGTATTTCCTAATAAGTGTCCAAGGTTGATGATTAAGTTTTCATAAGCAGGAACCACATCATTTAAGAAAATATAACGGTTTTGTTCAATGTAATCCTCGATTTCTTCTCTTGACAAAAAGTCAACGTGATGCATGCGAAATTCAAAGGAAGTAAGCAAAGGATTGTAAGTGAGGTTATCAATAAATCCCTGAGTCTCTTGAATGATTTCATTAATCACACGATCAGACATAGCAAGGCCTCTTTCGATTCTTATTTCCTCAAGAAGAATGGCATCTAAAAAAACCACTTCGATTTCTGATAATAATTGCAGGTAGTTGTCAATATCTTGCTGGTTGTAGAAAGAAAATTCATTTAACAAAATGGGAAGAAGTACATGAACTCCGTTGCTTCCTCGAAGAGAGCTACGATAATAATACATCGGTGTCTCAATGGAGACCAGTGAAGACTCAACCTGCCAAGCTAAAATGTCATAGCTTTCCTGTTGTTGGGGAGTGAGAACTTCCCTGTTAAAGGTGTCAAAGGTTTCAATCCATTCAAGGGTGATATTGGTCCCTTCTTCAGTGGATTCTGTTGTTACAAAATCTTCCCAAGTTACGGGAACATCAGTAATTCCAAAATTCTCAGGATTTCTAACATAGGAATTCAGTGTCAATATACAAAAGGTCACAAATTCTATAAAATTTTCCTCGAGAAAGTCATCAAAGGCTTGAATCTGTTCTTCATCTGACCAACGCTCTTCTTCCGCAACCTCTTCGGGTTCTTCTTCCAGAGGAACAGGAGGTTCCTCCTCTTCCTCTACCTCTTCAAGATAGACCTCTTCTTCTATGAGAAGGGGGTCGTCGTAATCAGGAGTGCAAGCAGCAAGAAAAAATGTCAGTGCTACTAACCATGTAAGAAAAAGCGCATATCGCTTAAAAATCAATCTCATAATATTCTCCGTTCCTCCGCGAATAGCGGTACATATTGTAGTGAAAGACTTCTTCTTCCGTGCCAATTCTCCAATCATAAATTAAAAAAGCGTAAGTATTTATGTAAGATGCAGTTTCAAAGCATATTGAAGCTGCTTTATTTCTGCGCGCTGATGAGAATAAGGCTCTACAAGTAGATTATAATATTAATAGATGTTAAGGTCAATGGGCAGAAAGAAGAGAGGTCAGATTATCTTTTAGATTTTCGACCTCTCGAAACCGTCTTTATCCTTTTATTATCCATAGAGAAACATCAAGCCTTCACATCTCTGTTCCTAAATCCAATAAACCCAGCCACTGTAAACACCGTGGCAACCCCTGTTAACACCATCAAACTAGGCCAACTGATGCTTTCCATAGGGTACTGTGCCACATGTCCAAAGGGTGAAATGTGTTGCACCCATTCAGGGAAGATATCCATTCGTCCAAACATTCCTATCATGAAGACGAAACCATAGGCGGCCCAGATGAAGCCAGTTGCTTTAGGTAACCACCCTATGAGAAGCACTCCAAGTCCAAGAATCACCCAGATGGCAGGCAGGTAGATGAGGTTGGAGAGAACTACAGTATCAAATGGAAATTCGCTAGGATCATCAATCACAGCTACTGTTGTCATCCACAAGCCCAGTGCGTTTAAAAATTGCAAGAGGATACTGGAGGCAAAAGAGAGGATAACAAAACTACCTAGATATTTATGACGGCAGACAGGAGTTGCCAAAACCAATTCTGCTCGTATATCTTTCTCTTCACTACGGGATTTCATGAGGTAGATAATCATAGGAATCATGGCCATCATTGCACCCACGAAATTAATCATACCAGCGAAGAGCAATGGCATAGAGATGCCATCCATCCAGAGAATCAGTTGTTGATAGAACTCATTGGTTTCAATAAAACCCTCAATATCTGCCATGACAGTGCCGTAGGAGGCTCCTATGGCAAAGATGGTGATACAACCAACAATTAATCCGGTCTTTGTTAATTTTAATGCCAATCCAAAAGGAGAGGTAAGCAATCTTCCACCTTCAGCCTTGCCCTGCTTATCTGGTAACAAACCTTGGTCGATGTCTCGGGTTAAATTCAATCGATAGGCAAGTAGGGCGATGGGAATGGAGAGGGCTAACAGTACGAAGACAGGCCACCAGTAATTTCCAGCATGAGGTTCTCCTCGAAGAATAATTCCTAAAGGGCTAATGAGGGACAAGGCTTCTATATTTACATCTCCTACCGCTCGTAGCATGTAGAAAATTCCCATGGTAAATAGGCTATAACCAATGGCTCCCTTTGAGCTTGATGATAGTTGGGAGAAAAGAGCTGCAATAGTAGCAAAGACAAGGCCAACGGCACCCAGGAGTGTTCCCCACAGCATCGAGCCGTTAAAGGTCATGCTCTCGTCCCCTAGTAAAAACAACCCAAGCCCCGTTAATACTGCCAAGAGGACATTAATCAATACGGCGGCAATCATGGTGGCGTTAAGGTGGGCAAGACGTCCTGTTGGTAAAGAGCGAACCACTTCGTAACGTCCCTTTTCTTCATCGGCTCTGGTGTGTCGAACCACCAACATGACGTTCATCACCACCACAGCAATGGCGGTAAATAAAAGCATAGAAATCGTATACAATGCTCCAAAGGTCGGTGCATCACCTCCTATGATTGGCCCCATCATGGCAATCATTGCAGGATTGTTAAAAACCAGAAGGATTTCTCCTCGACTGGCTTCATCGATTGCTGCTGCCATTGCCACTGCAAGTAAGGAGACTAAACCTGCAACCAGCAAAATCCAAATGGTAGAAGTCGTGCGTTCACGGCGTAGAATTAATTTCAAAAGAGTCCCCGTATTATAAAAATTATTACCCATTGGCGGAACCCTCCTTTTTGTAATGTTGCATAAACAACTCTTCCAGTGAAGGAGGAGTGCTTTCTAGCTTAACAATGCCAAACTGGGATAGGTGGTTGATTACCTCGCCCATCTTATCCGTGTCTACATGAAAGTCTACACTAGCTCCTACTTTGGCAATATCATACACTCCAGGAACTCGATCTAAGCCTTGGATTCCTTGCTCTGTAATGACCTTCATGGTATAGCGGGTCAGGTGCCTGAGATCATCTAAAGTGCCTGTTTCTACTACTTCCCCCTCACGAATGATGGCAACTCGGTCACAGAGACGCTCCACTTCTGACATAATGTGACTGGATAGAAATACCCCTTTGCCCTTCTTCTTCTGCTCCAGCACACACTCTTGGAAGACCTGTTCCATTAAAGGATCTAGACCACTGGTGGGTTCATCTAAGATATACAAGTCCACTTCTGAGGCAAAAGCGGCAATTAAGGCAACTTTTTGTCGATTCCCCTTAGAGTAAGTTCGGCATTTCTTAGTGGGATCAAGGTGGAAATCATGGATTAGACGTTCCCGTAGAGCTTTGTTATGGCTTCCTCGTAGATTGACAAACAAATCAATTACTTCACCTCCAGTTAAATTAGGCCAGAGATTTACATCTCCTGGTACATAGGCGATACGTTTGTGAATCTCTACAGCGTCTCGCCAAGCATCCTTGCCAAATACCTTGGCACTGCCACTGGTTGCTTGCAAGATGCCCAGTAACACACGGATGGTAGTTGACTTACCAGCACCATTTGGGCCAATGTAAGCAAAAACTTCTCCTTCTTCAATTTGAAGGTTTATTCCTTTCAAGGCATTAACTTTTCCAAAACTTTTTGTTAAGTTACTTACTTCAACGGTATAGCTCATTTTTCAAATCCTCCTTGTGATATGATGTGTTGATGATTATTCAATATAAAGTTACAAATGCAGTTCTACTTAGTGGATATAGAGACCCTATGATTTAGTCTCTTCATTTATTCATAAAAACACTGGCGTAGTGTTTTAATAAGCTCTTCAAATTCTTTCAAATAATTTTCATAATGTTCTCGAGGGCTAAACCCAAGCCCTTTGTCATGAGAAGCTTGAACAATGGAATGAGTATATCCTTCGATGGACCATAGGATAATGCGAATGGCCTTCTGAGGATCAATGTCTTCTCTAAACAACGAATAGTCAGCACAGGCGAATATCTGAGCCATAAGATTCGTTTGGGATTCTCCTGAGCGCAAAAGCAATTTATTGTCCCCTGGTGCAGTTGTATCAATATAAGCATTGGCAACAAAGTCAAATATTGCTGGATAACGCAAAGACAATTCCCCTTTTAAAAGTGATAACTGCCAGATATTTTCCAAGATGTCAGGATGAACAATGCTAATTTTATCAACAAATTCCCTTTGAATGACTTCAATTGTGTAATCTACAAGATAGTGGTAAAGATTTTCTTTTGTACCGAAATAGTGGAAGATTAACCCCTTGGAGATTCCTGCCTCCTTGACAATGTTGTCTGTTGAAGCATTCTTATATCCTGCTGTAAACTCTTTCATGGCGGCATTTAGAATTCGCTCTTGCTTGCTAGCATCAAGGGCAATAAATTTTTGAATGTTGTTCTCTTTGTCTTTGATTGGCATGCTTTCACATATCGTCCACTTCTCTTCATTTATCCTAAATGGAGGCGGGTGGATTATTCCTTTCTCCCAACGTAGCATGATGCGCTAATGTAGGGATAGTTCTTTTACTTCGTTAGATTGATTCATGGATTGTGTATTTGAGGGAAGGATAAATCGGATTAAATTGACTGACTGAGTCAATTATACACTTGTTGACTGACGAAGTCAATAGCGTTTTGATATTTTTTTGAAAAATTTTTCGAATGGGCTAAAAGCTATGTAAAAACCACACTTGTAGCTGATAGTATGGTGGGCTAACGACCCATCCTTGCAAGTTTTATTTATAAAAAAAGGCATAAAAAAAGATAACATGAGGAAAATAAAACCTCTATGTTATCCCTTTTTAGGAAAAAGATATTAGGCTAAACACGCTTCTTTCTTTGCGGCAGCTCTTTCTTCTCTTCTTTCTCTGGCTAAACAACCACAAGATTTAATGGCATTGCTGTTAAGATTTCCTGCAGCTACATCTTTGGTGCCGCCACATGTGCAAGTGCAGTGCCATATATAGTTTCCAGTTTTTGTTTTTCCGATTGTTTCGATAACTGTGAGTCTCCCAAACTCTCTTCCTGTTAGATCTAATGCTTTTCTTGGCATAAAAAAACACCCTCCTTCTTGACTGGGTCGCCGTTGTGGATCATACCCCTCATTCCTTTTTCGTTAAAATTAATAAGTTTCTTTAGACACAAACTTTTTTGATTACAGCAGGCCATTTATCGAACTGTAAATTAAAAAGTAGAGCTATGTAAATTATAAAGTACTGGGTAGGGCAAGAGTCAATCATTTCTTTAAAAAATTTTTTAAAAAATTAAGAAAAAATTTAGATTTTTTTAAGAAAAAAGAAACGTAGAAATTTGTGAAAAAGAAAACGGACTTGGAACAAGCGCCTGACGGTGTGAAATGTTTATAACTCAGTGATAAAGAAGCAGAAAATGATGGGAATTTTATCTTTTAAAAACCCTATGAAAATGGTATATTATTCTTAGGATTGCCGAATTGACGTGAAAACGGATTCGATAAAATAGATTTTTAGGAGGAAAGGCAACAGATGAGAAAAAAGAATTTACTTGTAGGACAATCAGGAGGTCCCACCGCTGTAATCAACAGTAGTTTATACGGAGTAGTTTCTGGAGGCATGAATCGTCCTGAGATTAACAAAGTCTATGGCATGATTAATGGAGTAGAAGGGTTCTTAGAGGATCGGTATTTTGATTTTGAAAAGGAAATGACTTTAGAGGATATTGAAAAGCTTAAAACTACTCCTGGAGCATTTCTTGGCTCTTGCCGCTTTAAATTACCCGAGAGCATTGAAGATGATATGTTTGCTACTTTATTTGAAAAGTTTGAGGCATTAGAGATTGGCTACGTGGTATATATTGGTGGCAATGACTCTATGGATACAGTAAGCAAGCTATCCCGCTATGCTACAAAAGTGAATAGTGACATTAAGATTATGGGGGTACCTAAAACCGTAGACAATGATTTGGTACGAACAGACCATACACCAGGCTTTGGCAGTGCGGCAAAATACGTAGCAACCACGGTTCGAGAGATTACCATTGATGCCAATGTTTATGAGACAAAATCTGTTACCATAGTTGAGATTATGGGAAGGCACGCAGGTTGGCTAACCGCTGCCTCTGTTCTAGCACGTAAATTTGTAGGAGACAACCCGTTGCTCATCTATCTTCCAGAAGTTCCATTTGAAAAATCAAAATTCTTGCTACAAATTGAAAAAGCTCTTGAAAAAAACAGTACCCTTATTGTGTGTATTTCAGAAGGAATTAAAGATGAGGAAGGTACTTTTATCTGTGAATATGCCACAGATGTAGGAACGGACTCCTTTGGCCATAAGATGTTAGCGGGAGCAGGAAAGTATCTGGAAAACTTAGTTCGGGATCAATTAGAAGTAAAAGTACGTTCTGTTGAGTTAAATGTAAGTCAGAGGTGCTCTGCAACTTTAATGTCTGCAACCGATCAAAAAGAAGCAGCAGGGGCAGGGGGCTTTGCAGTGCAGTCCATACTACAAGGAGAAACAGGAAAAATGGTTTCTTTTGTTCGCGACGAAGGTTTAGAATA
>JGI20163J15578_10000425_pt1 | contig 17422 bp, 22 predicted proteins | sample TergutCu122P1_FD_15578 | JGI IMG/M metagenome (IMG submission 15578)
TTTTCCCCCTTACGAGGGCAGGCCAGCGACGTAGATACTTTCGCATCTTCATTCACCAGGCTTTCCGCAGGAAACGTTCCCCTTTTCTTGCCCCCTGACAAAAGCATCGGGTTACCCTTCTGAGTACAATAGTATACATGATGCGCAGATAGCGGAAATCTTGTATCCGATACAGTCATGTGGAGGTTATTGAAAATGAGGACGCTTAGCCCTGTTGAACAGGAAGTCAATCAAATCAGGCGAGAAATAGTTGAACATACCCGCGCCAATCATAACCAATAAAGATATCCAGGCTTTATATTTCATTTCACGTTTCTCCCGGGCACGATTATTTTTTCAAAGTCCATACTACAGAAGGCGTGATTACCCCTCGCCTTTTTTCCGCCCAGTAAGGGGAGTCGCTGAGCTGCCCGTCCAGCGTAAAAGTAATCCTTGGCGCGTCATATTCGGGCCGGGTTATCCACTCCTGTTGGTGCAAGGCCGAAACCAATTCTAAAACGTAGGTTCCGTTATTCAAAAGGCGCAAAGGCAATTCGGATACCAGACAAAAATCCCCTGTCCGCATATCCAGTTCTTGCGCCGAGCCGATTTGATCCGTATGGATTGAGTGATAAAGGCAGATTCCTTCTTCATTATAAAGCGCGTAACCTATGTATAGCGCGGAGTTTGCCTGAAGGATTTTTCCTTCAATTTCAACCCGGATTTTATCGTCGCGGTCCAATATATGAGAAACAACCGGTTCCCCACAGGCGCACAAGCCCATTTTTTTTAAGCAGAACCATTGGTTTGAGAATTCATTCTTTGCGTTTACCCAAACAGGACTTAGATTCTCAGCGTCTGTGCGCAGATACAGCGCTATACCTCCTTGCACGTCAGGAGAATCGAAAACCGGAGAGCCGTTCCGTAAATAAATGACGCGGTTGCACAGCCGCCTCACCGCCCCCATGTTATGGCTCACGAAGAAAATAGTCCTTCCCTGCTTATGGCTCACCTCGTCCATTTTCCCCATACATTTTTTTTGAAACTCGATGTCACCGACGGCAAGAACTTCATCGACCAGGAGAATCTCCGTGTTCAGATGCGCGGCCACGGCAAAGGCAAGGCGAACGGACATGCCGCTTGAGTAGCGTTTGATAGGCGTATCCAGAAATTGTTCCACCCCGGCAAAATCAACTATTGCGTCAAAATTATTCCTGATCTCGGCCTTGCTCATGCCCAAGATCGCGCCGTTAAGGAAAATATTTTCGCGCCCCGTCAGCTCATAATGAAAGCCCGTTCCGACTTCCAGCAGGCTGGCGACACGCCCTTTAATGGAGATTCGCCCGGTGGTCGGGTCGGTTATGCGGGAAAGTGTTTTGAGAAGCGTGGACTTGCCAGCGCCGTTGCGCCCGATAAGGGCCACGCGCTCACCCTGTTTCACCTCAAATGAAACATTTTTCAGCGCCCAAAAATCTTCGGCGCTTTGCTCAGGCGCGTCTTCGGCGTTAAAATATCCAATGATTTTTTCCTTAAAGCGCTTTGCCCTGTCCACCAAAGCATCCCTGAGCATGAAATATGAGGGCTGTTTGTGAGCCAGCCTGTATTTCTTACCCAGATTTTCAACCTTAATGACCGTGTCCGGCATTTTTCACCTCTCCTGCACTCATTTTAACAGGACGCCTTGTACAGGCCGCGGAGAAGTTATAATAGCGTAAACGCATACGTATAAGGGAGGTGGCTTTGATGACGGTGCAGTTAAAGGTCATCATGGAAATCGGCATTAACAGGCCCGCGTGAGGATGCTGCGGCTTATATGCCTCGGAAGAGAAGTTTTCTCTTCAAAAATACGTAGAAACCAAGCAAGCGGCGTTCGATCTTTTACGTATCATCCAAAATAGTTACGGAGACAAGGTCAAAGTTACCCTCAAAGACCCTAGAAACATTCTGTCTGTGTGGGACAACATAAAATATCGCGTTCAGGTAAGCCCTCCGGTCCCGGCGTGGATCCTGGACGGCAAAAAAATCTGTGACGGTGTACCGGAACAGGCCGAAATAGAGCGCGCAATAGACGAAAAATTGAGTGCCTCAGCGCCGTGAGGTTTTGATCACTACAGCGCACGGCTCCCAGAAAAGCATCATCCAGGGTTCTACAGGGAGGTTATGTAGCATGGCCTGTTTCGACAAAAACATCAGCATCGCAATCCCCGGACTCTACGACGTTACTTTACCGCGCGTCGCGCGGGTGAGGCAGAAATTGTCCGATCAGCGCGTTGATGATATCGCCGGGGAAATATCGCGGGGAATTGACGCGCTAGGCGGCGTCACCGCGAAACTTAAAAATAAAAGAATAGCTGTCACGGGAGGCAGTCGCGGTATAGCGGACTACGCCTTGATAATGCGTTCTCTGACAGCAAAGCTTAAAGAGATGGGCGCGGAGCCCTTTATCGTGCCTGCGATGGGCAGCCACGGCGGAGGAACGGCGGAGGGGCAGAAGAAAGTTCTGGCTACGTTTGGTATTACCGAATCGTCAATGGAAGTCCCCATACTATCCTCTATGGAGGTTGTGACGATCGGCGAGCTGCCGGACGGCACAAAAATCTACTGCGACAAATACGCGTGGGAGTCGGACGGAATAGTGCTCTGCAACCGAGTAAAAGCTCACACCAACTTCAGTGGCGAATGGGAAAGCGGCATACTGAAAATGCTCAGTATAGGCCTGGGAAAACACGAAGGCGCTACGACAGCGCACAGAGCAGGCTTCGAAAATTTTTACAAGTACATCCCGGACGCCGGGAATTTTTTCCTCTCTCTCGGAAAAATATTGTTCGGCGTGGCGACCGTGGAAAACGGTCACGAACAGGTCATGAGGCTTGACGTCATAGCGCCGGAGAACATCGCGGAGCGGGAGAGGGAACTCCTGGTCATAGCAAAGAAAAACATGGCTCGCCTGCCGTTCGCGCAGTTGGATATTCTGTTTGTTGACGAGATCGGCAAGAACATCAGCGGCTCCGGAATGGACAGGAACGTCATAGGGCGTCCCTTTGGCGAGCCGCTCCCCGGTATGCCGAGCATCGGCTGCATTGGGGTAACGGGACTGTCAAAGGAAACCAGCGGCAGCGCCGTCGGCATAGGCATAGCAGAGATCGTCACGCGCGACGTTGTAGAGCAGATTGACCTGGCGCCGACGTACATCAATCACATCACCGCCGGCTCTGTACGAGGCGCTGCTATTCCCCTCGTGGCAAAAGACGACGAAGAGGCGGTTCGCATCGCGCTATACACGGTCCCGGCCAAAGCGAGCGGTAAAAGCGTCACCTTTGCCCGCATACGAAACACCCTTATGCTGGATGAATTCGAAGTGTCCGAAAACATGCTGCCAGACCTGCGAGAGCGCGCCGACATCTTCGCGATCCTGGAAAAACCGAGGCCTATGCGTTTCATCAGCGGCAAACTTGACAGGATATAAAGCCTCGAAAGCTGTCATTACAAATCATGACGCACGACGATATTTTGTACGGCAAGCTGAAACTGTGGCAACCCGACGAGGGGCCGAGGGTGAACATGGATACCGTTCTTCTGGCAGCCTATGTCCGTTTAAAGCCACGTTGCGAGTCGTCCTTTGTCGAACTTGGAGCGGCAACAGGGGCGATTTCTCTGATGCTTGCCCTGCGATTTCCAAAAAAATTTCGCATTTTAGGGCTGGAAATACAGCCTGAACTGGAGGAACTGGCGCAGCGTAACCGCATTGAAAGCGGCCTTGGTGAGCGAGTTTCCTTCCGGCGGATGGATATCAGAGAATATCGCTCTTTGCCGGCGGGCTCATTCGATGGGCTGGTAGTAAATCCGCCTTACGAAGAGGAAGGAAAAGGGCGTAAAAGCCCTTCTCAAATGATCTCAATAGCACGCCAGAGCGCCTGTTGTACTTTGCAGGACGTAATTGAGGCTTCGTCTTGGCTCTTGAAAAACAGGGGGAAATTTTTCGCGGTTTTTCGCGCCGACAGGATGGCGGAGTTTTTAGCGTTGTCCGCAAGCAGGAAACTGGAACCCAAGCGAATCAGGCTCGTGTACCCCAAAATGGGAGACAAAGCTGATCTTTTTTTAGTCGAGTCGCTGAAGGGCGGAGGCGTCGGCCTTATAATAGAACCGCCGCTTTTCGTCCGCGACGTAACCGGCGAATACACGCCGGAATTGTTGCTGGCCTACGATCAGGAGGGCTTTAGTCCGAAATGTGATAAAGATACTTCATAAATGCCGTCGTTTAAAGAAGCCCTAATCGCTGCGAATTTACGGTCAGAGCTTGCTGAACATAGGAATTTATGAGATTATTTATCTGATTTTCCCAAATTATCGAGGAGCTGATCGAATATGAGAAAAATGAACATCGGAACGCAGATTATCCTTGGAACGTTTTTGGTCGTGATTATTACCATTGCTGGCCTGGCGACGGCGAGTGTGTATTATTTTTCACGATACGCGCATGAAGAAGCACAGCGAGGCGCGCTTCTGGGAGTCTCCGGGATGAAAAATTTCATCGAGGGAGAAATGCAGCGGGCGAGGACGTTTAGGGATCAGTTGAGTAGAAATCAGGAGATCATCGGCTACGTAGCCTCTCAAAACGCACAGTCTTTGAACAGAGTATTATCTCAGCTCATGCATGAGGCTGGGGTCGAAATAGTTGTCGTTCTAACCGGAGACGGCTCGGTGATGTCAAGGCCCTATGACACCAGCAGGGTGGGTGTCAGCGGTGAGGAATACGTTCGAATGTCCATGGGCGAGCAAACCTGGGGCAGAATATTGGTTACTGCGTCGACGGCGTTCGGATATTACAGCGGTACCCCGCTCAGGACGGCGGACGGGGAAATCGTCGGAACAATCATAGTGGCCATGCCATTGGATAGCGAAGCAATCGTCGACAGAATTAAGGAGCTGTTCGACACCGAGGTAACGATCTTTGCCGGCGCAACCAGGGTCAGCACGACCATAGTGGAAGGCGGAAGACGAGTCGTGGGGACAGATGCTCCAGAGGCCGTGCAGCAGGCGGTGCTGCGTGGCGGACAGGATTTATCCATGCCCATTAAACTTTTCGGCTTGGATTACTTCGCTGCGTATACACCCATCCGCGACCCAGCCACCGGAGAGATCGTAGGTATGTTCTTCAGCGGCAGGTTGGCAACGGAGTCAGTTCGAGCAATACGCTCGACAATAATAAGCATGGCTGTAATTTCTGTCATCGTCTTCATTATAGCCTTTCTGATATCAATTTTCACGGCGCGGAGGATCTCGAAGCCGCTGGAGCAAATTGTTGCCATCGCGAAAAAATGTGGCACTGGCGATCTCACCATTAAGAAGGAGGATTTTAATTACAATGGAGGCGGGGAGCTCGGCGACCTCGTTGACGCGCTTTCTGAGATGGTATCGGCCCAATTGGAGGCTATGTCTCAGGTGATCCATACCTCAGATGAGGTTACGAATCTCGCTTCGTCGCTCAGCTCGCTCTCCGACGAGAATGCGTCCGCCATGGCAAATTCCGTCTCTTTGATCAAGAAAATTTCAGCACTGTGCGACACTAACGTTCAGGCAGTGGAGCGAAGCTCCGCCAGCATTTCCGAAATGGCCGTCGGTTCGGACTCAGTCGCCCAAATGGCGGTGGACAGCGCCAGCTCTTTAGCTAAGACTACGCAGATGTCCAAACTGGCAGTAAACTCCGTAAACAGCCTAGTAGACGACATAAAGACCATAGACAAGAAAACGGACGAAAGCCTGGTAAAGGTTCGCATGCTGTCGAACTCCGTAACAGAGATCTCCAATTTCATGGGTGTTATTGCGTCCATAGCGGACCAGACCAATTTGCTTGCCCTGAACGCAGCAATTGAAGCGGCACGCGCCGGAGAAGCTGGAAGAGGCTTTGCCGTAGTCGCCGAGGAGGTCCGTAAGCTCGCCGAAGACTCTCGCAACGCCTCGAAAAGCGTTGAAAAGCTGGTGGCCCTGTTGAGCCAGAACGCCGGCGAGGCGATATCAGCATCGGATCAGTCCGCCTCGGTAGTGACAGAAATCATGTCCAAGGCATCCGCGACGGCAGACGGCCTAAATAGCGCTCTGACTGAGATAACACACGCCAATGAGGCGATACAATCCATCGCTGCCGTGGCCCAGGAACAAGCCGCAGGAAGCGCGGAAATATCACGCGCGGTCAAAGAGATTGAGCGAGGCACGGAAGATATAGCAAAAGCGTTGATAGAATTGAAGGAGCTGAGCGAGCAGGCCTCAGATATAGGTAAATCCGTGGCGGATTCCGCGCATGAAGTGGCCCAAAACGCTGTGGACCTGAAGGACGCCACTCAGCACTTCCACGTCTGAGTTCAGGGTTTTTCATAAACCTACGTCCTTGCAATATCTAAAAATTTACAAATACAGTTTTGTGAGATAGTATATTTCGGTTAGTCAGTTCGCCAGATAGGAGGAAAAGGCATGTTTGTGTTCGTTATGTCGTTTCTTACGTACATACTCCTTTCTTGGTCGGGTGGTACGAGCATACAAGATGTTACGATCGCTTTTTTTCTAGCAATTGTCGTTGCTCTTGTTGTTCCAAAGTTCTCCCGATCCAGTTTTTGGAGTAAGGGATGTTTTGAGCCTAGGAGGGTTTGGGATTTCTTTTATTTCGTGTTCGGCCCTTACGCTAAGGCTATGTGGGAATGCAACGTCGATGTGGCCAAACGGGTGATAAACGGGGAAATCAACCCCGGGATAGGAAAATTTGATTCGCGCCTGAAAACCGACGTTGGCCGTATGATGCTCGCCTTGTTCATTGTACTGACGCCCGGAACCTATGTGGTCGACATTGATGACGACGGCGTATTTTACATTCATTCGATATACCTTCCGTCCACTACTCCTACCGAAGCTGACCTCTGCAGGCATTTCGCTGTATGGGTGAGGAGGATTGCGGAATGAACCTGAGTCAGTATTTTTTTGCCGTAGCCGCTCTCTTGATGATCATCATGATATTGGGCTACTTCGGCCGCTTGATAGCGGGCCCCACCACGGCCGATCGACTGATCGTGTTCGACGCGATCAATACGAAGGTATCCTGCACGATGCTGCTTTTGGCAGCCGTTTATGACTCCGTAGCTATGGTAGACGTAGCTATTGTATATATGGCTTTCTCCTTCGTCAGTACCCTCTTTTTCGCTCGCCGCATGGAAGGGGGAACTTAAAGTGACGATACTACTGGCCATTTTCGTTGGCGTGCTGCTCCTTGTCAGCCTATTCTTCCATTTTATGTCGGTTGTATCCATGTATCGTTTTCCCGGCGCCTACAATCGCATTCACGGAGTCGCGCAATGCACCACCGGAGGCACGATTTTCTGCGTCCTTGCTGTGCTGGCCTACGCTTTAGGGCGTTGGCTCATAGGGGGGGAAAGTCGCTTCATGGTGTTTTTTATACACACCGCCATCGCCGGGGTCGTTCTACTTTTTACCAACCCTAACGCAATTCACGCCTTGGCGCGAGCAATGCACCGTTCCGGCCTTGCGCCTGAACCGTCCGTACTTGACCATCTTGAGGAAAAAAACATAGAAATGAAAAAACGCGAAGGAGAGGGAACGCCATGAGTCCAATCCTGCACGCTCCGATTCTTGTGATGCTTTTAATTTCCGCTTTCATGGCTTTATGGTTTAAAAAATTGTGGCATTCAATTATTGCGCTTGGGATTTTCAGTCTTTTATTGGCTCTGGAATTCTACATCCTGAGAGCCCCCGACGTGGCTATAGCAGAAGCCGCAATAGGAGCCGGACTGACTACTGCGATCTTTATCATAACCCTTCGCGCGTGTGAACCCAAAAACCGAGAGCGCGATAAGGAGGGAAATTCATGAAGAAAACGATCTTCGTCGCAGCCGTTATTATTCTTGGAGGACTGTTATGCGGCATGTTCGAGGCCATTCACCCATTTGGAATGCCGGGCTATACGCCGATGGATGATTACATCATCATCCACGCCCTCTCCGACAGATCGTCCCCTAATGTCGTAACCGCAATGCTTTTCGACTTCAGAGGACTTGATGGACTAGGAGAGATTGCAGTCGTATTCACGGCGGTCATGGCCGTAGGGGCGCTTTTCAGAGACGGAGGTAAGCGGGAATGAAGCCTTTGTCGGTCGTTATAGTGACTTCTTTTGACGTATTCGCGTGGTTTATGTTCGTGTTTGGGGTTTACATTATCAATAATGGACACTTAACCCCCGGCGGAGGCTTTCAAGGTGGAGCCATAGGGGCCACGTTCCTATGTTTTTTACTGGTGGCTTACGGCGGTAAAAAATTTATGGCATGGGTGCGTGAAGGCGCATACAGCGCTCTGGAGCTCTTCGGACTCTTGGCGTTCTTCGTCCTTGGTTGTTTGGGGTTCCCGAATTCGTTTTTGTACAACTCTTTAGCCATTCCCTACGGGGGAACGCAAATATCGGCTTGGATTCCTGACAGTGGAATGATTTCGCTTCTGAACGTCGCAGTCGGCATTGAGGTTATGGGCGCTTTGTCGTTGATCGTTTACTATATGTACAGCAGTATCCGTATGGTGGACACCGGCGCTGGGATGGGAGGGGAACGCGGTCATGACAGATTCGATCGCTAATAACGCTGTTGAGCTTGATTTTTTGGGTAACGCCCCGTATGTCGTCGTCGCCATTCTGGTGGTGATGTCGCTTTATTCTATGCTTACGCAGAAAAACATGATCAAGATATGTATTGCAATATCTATACTTACATCGGCTGTCAATTTATTCGTGGTGTTGCTGGGATATCGCCACGGTGCCGGCATACCAACCTACTATCTTATGGGCGCTCAGGAAAGTATGGTACTGCCCACGCCGCAGCACTGCATCCTGACAGCGATAGTAATAGCGCTGGCCACAACGTCTCTTATGCTTTCGTTGGTCATCATGCTCTATAAGCACTATGGAACTCTGGATATCGACGAGATCAGGAGGCTGAAAGGATGAACTTGCGCGACCACCTTCCGGCTTTTATTATAATGGCTCCCCTGCTCGGAGCGTTCCTCTCGCCTATTGTCGCCTCGCTCGGTAAGACGGTTCGAAATATATTTTTCGTGGCTTTTACGGCGCTTACGCTATTTTTAAGCATATCTATATGCGTGGCAACGTTCGGAGGCAATATACTTATCTACGCAGTGGGAGAGCAACATTTTGCCTTGACCATGCCGTCAGGAATGAGCCTGCCTGTGCGTATCCTGTTGCAGATCGACGCATTTGGCGCAATGTTTATTTTCTGCATCGCTGTGACGGCTTTCGCGGGCGCGCTTTATTCCATCAGCTACATGGAACGTTTTTCCGGCTGGAAGCGTTTTATGACGCTTTATTTCCTCCTGATGACGGGAGCTCTGGGGATGTGCGTCACGGGGGATCTGTTTAACTTTTTCGTGTTCTTCGAGCTGTCCTCAATAGCCGCCTTTGGGCTGATAGCTTTCTGGCGCGACAAGCCTGAGGCCATAGAGGCCAGCTTCAAGTACATGTTTGTATCGCAAATAGCGGCCATGTTGTTGTTGCTCGGCATTGGTGCGCTTTACGGGAATTACAACGCCATGAGCACGGGATATCTGGCGTCAGTCATGGAGTCAGGCACGCTGGAACGCATCGTTTTGGCGCTTTTCATTTCCACCTTGGCTTTCAAATGTGGCGCGTTTCCAATGCACACATGGATGCCAGACACTTACTCCGAAGCGCCTTGCGGCGTAACCTGCCTTTTGGTAGCGGTTAGCCAGGCATCATTTTACGGCCTTATAAGGGTATGTTTCTCAATATTCCCGAACTTGGCCGCTGGCCCCATAGTCGGTTGGCTTCTGATAGTTTTGGGTTGCCTGTCGATGTTCTTTGGCGTCATGATGGCGGTCGTTCAGCATGAAATCAAGCGTCTGATGGGATACCACTCCGTATCGCAGGTAGGCTATATGCTCATGGCTATGGGAGTCGGACTTCTGGCGCTTGGCCGCGGCGGCGACGCAATGTACTATGGATTTGTCGCGATAACAGGCGGGCTTTTCCACGCAATGAACTACGCTTTCTACAAGGGGCTGCTTTTCCTGTGCGCAGGCGCTCTCTACTATGCCACAGGAACTCGTGACCTCGACAAAATGGGCGGGCTGGCCCGTAACATGCCTTGGACAACTGGTATGTTCGTAATCGCAGCCGCGGCCATCTCCGGCCTCCCTCCATTTAATGGATTCGCCTCCAAATGGATGATATACCAGTCCAGTTTCGCAGTTCATCCGATATTACCGGCCATTGCTATGATAACGTCCGTTCTGACTTTGGCGTCCTTTGTAAAAGTATTTCAGGCGGCTTTCCTTGGGCCGGCCAAGGCGAATTTCATCTCGGTGCGCGAAGCGCCGCACAGTATGCTGGCCGGAATGGCAGTTTTGACGGTCATGATACTTCTGCTCACGCTCTTCCCCGGCTGGTTCACCTATAATATATTTGAAAACGCCGCAAACGCGTTGGTACGGCAGGAATATTATATCCGCGCCGTTATGGGAGGGATATAAACATGAGAGATGCGAGCATTTGGGGGCACTTGGAGACAGGTTTCGGCTACTGGAATGTTTTCGTATGGCTTATTATGTTTGTGCTCATATCCATTTTTGTGCTTTGGATTCGCTCTTTCGGCAGAATGGACTTTAAACGCAATACCGACCAGGACGAAATATACCTGTCAGGCAACGAAATTCCCTCTGACGGAGCCAAGATATCTGTGCCGGCCTCGGCCTCTTACTGGGGTTTTCGCGTCGTAATGGAGCCTTTTTACAACGTGTTGCTTCAATTTCACAGCGGCAGAGCCTCCGACTACGCCGGATATTTCGTAGTTACGACAGCCATTATAGGGCTTTTGCTGTTGTTATAGGGCAAGGCAGGAGGAGAAGCTGCGATGAAATTTTTCGATATGTTCAATGTCAATGCGATGCCCAAGTCACTGTGGGTCATGCCGTGTAATACCGGATCATGTAACGGATGCGACATAGAGATCGTTGCCACAGTCGGCCCAAGGTACGATATCGAACGTCTCGGCATGAAGCTGGTGGGAACTGCGCGGCATGCTGATGTTTTGCTCGTTACAGGCCCGGTTACAAAATTTATGCGCGACAAACTTTTGCGCGTCTACAACCAAATGCCTGACCCAAAGCTCGTAGTTGTCATTGGAAACTGCGGGTGCTCAGGTGACATTTATTATAAATCTTACTGCCTGGATGGCCCTGTGGACAATATAATTCCTGTCGATGCCTACGTACATGGCTGTCCTCCGCGTCCGGAGGCCATCATTGAAGGAGTGGCCAAGGCGGTCTTAAAGCTGGAAGCTCTTGACGCAGCGCCGGCCACAGAGGGGGAGCGGTTGTAATGAAAGAACGCGTAACGCAGTTCGGTAAAGCCTCTGTGGATTACAACATTTTGGCTGAAGCCCTTAAGGAAAAGTTCGATAAGGATATCTTGAGCCTGAATGTTCACGAGCGCAAGGCTGGAACAGCTAATGAAGTATGCGGCCATGACCTGTGGCTGGAGATATCCACCCCTGCTTTTCGCTCCTTTATAGAAAATTTGTTCACGTATGACTTCGTAAATTTCCACGTTATATCGGGAGACGACGTTGATGATGACTTAGTTCTCAATTATCACCTGTCCATTTTCCAAAGGAACCGCGGAAAGCGCATCGGCATAACCGTTACAGTCAAGGTACCTAAAAACAATCTCTCTATGCCGTCGATTTTCGACCTTCTTCCGGGCTCGGAATATAGCGAGCGCGAGATCAGAGAGATGTTTGGCGTCGATTTTGTGGGGCTTCCAAACAAGGGGCTGGTTTTCCTCCCTGAGGGTTGGAATGAAGAAATAAAACCTTGGCGGCGCGATTCCGAAGGCCTATCTCCCGAAAACATACGGGAATTGAACTGATGGCCAGGACAGGAGGTATGTGAAATGTCTACTACTTACACAGTGCCGATCGGCCCGGTTCACGTCGGCTTAAAGGAGCCCGTAACAGCGTGGCTGGAACTCAACGGCGAGCGCATAGTCGGCGCAAAAGTGCGCGTCGGCGCCGTACACAGGGGCATAGAATTCATGGCGCGAGAGCGCAACCCGATACAGGTCATCTACTTGTCGGAGCGCATATGCGGCATATGCTCTTTTTGTCACGTTATCAGTTTTATACACGCTATAGAGGGTCTGGCGGGTTTTGACGTCCCCGCGCGCGGAAAATACATCAGGACGCTCCTCCTGGAGTTGGAGCGCATACACTCCCACCTTTTGGCGTCTGGAGTTGCCTGCTACACCATAGGATTCGACTCTGCGTTTCACCTTGGCATGCAGATGCGCGAACGCGTCATGGATGTGCTGGAACTTATGACCGGAAATCGCGTCAATTACGGTGTAGCCACGTTCGGAGGCGTGCGTTGGGATGTCACTCCAGAGCTTGAAAAGGCAATACGCGATATGGTTCGTTATTATCGCCGCGAATTTCAACTGTTTCGCGATATAGTAATGGATGACCCCATAGCTCAGGCGCGCATGAGAAACGTCGGAGTTCTCACCGGCGACGAGGCCGTGCAGTACGCTGCTGCAGGCCCAGCGGCAAGAGGCAGCGGGCTAAGGGTGGATATACGCAAAAACTCCCCTTACGAAGCATACGCAGATATTCCGGTGGAGCCGGTCGTTCCTCAGGATATTTTCGGCAAGGTGCATGGCGATGTTCTGGATCGCCTTGCTGTCCGGGTATATGAGATCTACCAGTCGCTCGACATCATTGAAAAAGTGCTCGACGGCCTTCCAGATGGGCCGTTCCTGGCCGAGAAAAACCTTAACAAAGTTCTGGCCTCTTTAAAGAAGGCCGACGGAACCGGTTGGGGTATTATCGAAGCTCCGCGCGGCGACAACACTCACATCGTACAGTTAAAGGAAGGAAACGAGAACGTTTACTACTGGAAGGTACGTGCTCCGACCTACGCGAACACGGTAGCCTGGCCTCTGGTGTTCCGAGAAAACGAGCTGGCCGACGTTCCATTGATCATCAACAGCATGGATCCCTGCATATCATGCATGGAGCGTATGCTTGTGACGAAGAAGAGCGGCGGAGAAGCGATAGTTACTAAAGCCGAGCTGTTGGAAAAAAGCCGCAAAAAGACCTTCGACATTAGGTCAGGCAAGCTGTGATTTGGAGGGTGAGCTGAAATGACGGCTATTTTCACTTTGTTCTTGAAAATTTTCGCCGGTATAGCGCTTTTAGGGCTGGTACTTTTCCTGGCTCTTCTTTTTGAAGGCGTGGATCGCATTGTAAGCGCCAGAATGCAGGGGCGAATCGGGCCCCCGCTCTTTCAGCCGATTTGGGATATCCTGAAGCTGATGAGCAAGGAAAACATTATTCCCAGACGTGCGGTGCGTTTCTTCTTTTCTACCGCACCGTGGTTTGCGCTTGCCTCAACGCTGATGATATTTCTTTACATTCCGATTGGNCCGCTCCCAGCCGTGCTTGGAACTGAGGGTGACATGATCCTTGTCTTATACCTTCTGGCCCTCAGCGCTGTAGCCATGGCAATCGGCGGCTTTGCCAGCGGCAACCCCATGGCGAACGTGGGTGCAAACCGAGAACTGACGCTTATGATGAGCTACGAATTCCCTCTTGCCGTGGTGATAACCACAATGGCGTGGGTAGCTTACAGAACTGGTATGCCCGGAGCATCGTTCAGCCTTGGGACGTTTAACGCGGTCTCTATTTGGCAGACGGTTGGAAAGATAGGAACCTTCGGGCTGGCTTGCCTGTTTTTGTCCCTTATCCTGGTCATTCCCGGCGAAACGGGCAAAGGCCCTATGGATATTCCCGAGGCAAAGACGGAAATTCTCGACGGCCTCATCGTCGAGTACAGTGGCGCCAATTTGGCGTTGCTGAAGGTAACTTTCGCTCTGCGTTCTTTTGCCATGGCGGTCTTTACAACAAGCCTCTTCGTACCTTGGTCGCTCGCCGGCATGCTGGGCACCGGAGGTTTTTTTGTGGGTATTTTCGATTTCCTGTTCTTTTGGATGAAGGTTTTTGCGGTTCAAATGATATTTATAACGCTGATGCGCACAGCTTTCGGGCGTTTTAAAATTTGGCAGGCATCGAGTTTCTACCTCGTAAGAACGACTGGTCTTTCACTGACTGGTATGCTTTTGCTTTCCATAGATATCATGACCAGAGGCAGCGGCTTATAGGGCCGACGGCTTATAGGAGGCAAACCATGATAACGCGAATAATCCCACAACTGATCAAGCAGCTTTTTTCGTGCGTATTCACAAATCCTTTTCCTGTTAAGCATATGCCGCCGTCTTTGACGGAGACGCTTTCCAACCAGGCCTCATCCCTAAATCCTCCCGTGCCGGTAGGCAAGCGTTTCCGTGGCAGGGTCAACTACATTCGGGACAAATGCGTAGGCTGCAGGCTTTGTCTCAAAGTTTGCCCCTCTAATGCCTTCACTTTTATTGAGGAATCGAAAAAAGTGATCATACATAACGATCGCTGCTGTTTCTGTTCGCAGTGCACGGAAATCTGCCCGCCGAAATGCCTCATGATGTCGGATGTATATATGATTTCGTCCTACAACCGCAAAGAAAATGTGGTGACAGATACTGGCGAATCGGCATGACCGGTTTCTTCTTCTACCGGGAACTCTTTATAATTGTAAGGCTTTTCTTGGGGCTGCTGGTCTTTGCGATCGGTATAGTAATGACATTGCAGGCAAACTTGGGGTTCTCTCCGTGGGACGTTTTCCATCAGGGCGTAGGGAACCATCTTGGACTTACGATCGGGATGGCGTCTATCCTCGTATCTGCTATTGTGGTTTTGACAGTCGTTTCCATGAAAGAAAGTATAGGATTCGGAACTCTTTGCAACATGATATTTATAGGCCTATTTATTGACATCCTCCTGTCTTGGGGTGGAATTCCGCTTATGCAGGGATTCATTCCAGGATTAGCGATGCTCATAGGCGGACTATTCGTTATAGGCATAGGTACTGTTCTTTACATGGGAGCCGGCTATGGCGCCGGTCCACGGGACTCGCTTATGGTCGTCGTTGCAAAGTACACCGGAAAGCCGATTGGATTATGCCGTGCTTATATTGAGGGCACGGCTTTGTTTATTGGTTGGCTCCTGGGCGGCAATGCCGGAGCAGGAACTGTTATTTCAGCACTGGGCATCGGATTCGCTGTGCAGGTTGTTTTTTCCATTTTGCGCTTCGACGTCAAAAAGGTCCGCCAGGAGTCTTTTCATGAAACATTCCTTCGTTTAAGGAGCATTGCGTGTACCAAACGGACGTGACCAGCGTGCCCATGCTATTCTCCTGCGATATTTTCAGGATTGTAAGGCTTTTCCTGGGATTGTTTATTTGCGCGTTCGGAGTAGTAATGACCCTGCAGGCAAATTTAGGGTTCTCTCCGTGGGACGTTTTCCATCAGGGCGTAGCGAATCATCTTGGACTTACAATCGGGAGGGCGGCTATCCTCGTATCTGCCGTCGTGGTTTTGACAGTCGTTTCCATGAAAGAAAGCATAGGATTCGGAACTCTTTGCAACATGATATCACTAGGCTTATTTATGGACATGCTCCTGTTTTGGGGTGGAATTCCGCTTATGCNGGGATTCATTTCCGGAGTTGCGATGCTCATAGGCGGCCTGTTCGTCATAGGCGTAGGTACTGTTCTTTATATGGGAGCCGGCTACAGCGCCGGCCCGCGGGANTCGCTCATGGTCGTNATTGCAAAGCGCACTGGGAAGCCGATCGGGTTGTGCCGTGTTGGAATTGAAGGTACGGCTCTGGCTATAGGCTGGATCCTGGGCGGCCACGCCGGGTTTGGAACCGTCATCTCGGCGTTCGGCATCGGATTCGCTGTGCAGGTTGTTTTCTCCATTTTGCGCTTCGACGTCAGAAAGGTTCGCCAGGAGTCTTTTCATGAAACATTCCTGCGTTTAAGGAACATGGCGTGCACCAAACGAACGTGACCAAATTATTCTCCCGCGATATTTTCAGGATTGTAAGATTTTTCCTCGGGATAAACATCTATGCGCTTGGAGTCGTGATGACCCTGCAGGCTAACATAGGGTATTCGCCGTGGTATGTTTTCCACCACGGCATAGCGTTAAATCTGGGGCTTACGATCGGCCAAGCGGGCATTTTAGTTTCGACCAGCATGGTTTTGATAGCCGTTTTCATGAAAGAACAAGTGGGTATAGCAACTCTTATCAACATGGTACTTATAGGTATTTTCATAGATACCTACCTGTTTTTGAACTGGATACCGCTTATGCAGAGTTTTGTTCCCGGAGTCGTAATGATGATCAGCGGCCTCTTTATCTTGGCTATAGCAACTTTCCTTTATATGGGGGCCGGTTACGGCGCAGGGCCGCGAGATTCTTTTATGGTCGTTCTAACTAAAAAGACGGGGAAACCGGTGGGCTTGTGCCGAAGCTGTCTCGAAGGTACAGTCCTGTTTACAGGCTGGCTCCTGGGTGGCTACGTAGGGATAGGAACCGTTATCGCGGTGTTCGGTATCGGAGTCGCCGTGCAGGTTGTTTTTTCTGTTTTGCGCTTCGACGTCAAGGCGGTTCACCAGGAGTCCTGTTACGAAACTTTCCAGCGTTTAAGGGGTATGCTTAAACAAATCCCCAACGAATAGGAGGTGCCGACATAGAAATATCTCAGCGTACTGCTGACCAAGACCGCAAATATCACTTGGCCTTTCTGCTTCGCAACCTGGGCGATGGAGGGGCGGAGCGATCGTCGCTCCGCCTTGCTAATGCTTTAGCGCGTGACGGCATGACGGTCACGTTGTTCCTGTTCAGTAAAAAAGGCCCTATGCTGGCAGAGGTCGAGCCCGGCGTCGAGATAGTTGATTTGGGAGGCTCTTTCCTCCGCCTTCTGAAGCGACTCCATTCCACCAAAATCGATTTCCTGATGCCGATTTACATGAGCACTAGTGCCTTGCTCGCCAAAATTCTCCTGAGAGCGCCGTGGCACGTTGTACTGTCCCAGCGCAACATGTTCACAATGGACAGAGGGCCGATACAAACCCGCCTGCGTTTCCTGCGCTGCCGCCTCCTCTTTCCGTTCGCGTCGGCCTGCGTCTGTATATCGCGCGGGGTGGCGGACGAGATGAGATCCCTCGGCCTCATGAGCGAAGAAAAAGTTCGCCTCATCTACAATTCCGCCATAACAGACAAACTGTTCCTGGATATGGAAGAACCGACGAAGCACCCCTGGTTCGACGAAGGCGCTCCCCCTGTGATTCTGGGCGTCGGACGCCTCGGAAGTCAGAAGGATTTTTCGACCATGATACGAGCGTTCGCTTTGCTGATACAGCGCAGGCAGGAGTTTCGCAAGCCCGAACCGCGGCTCGTAATCTTAGGCGACGGCAAAGAAAG
>JGI20163J15578_10000426_pt1 | contig 17412 bp, 16 predicted proteins | sample TergutCu122P1_FD_15578 | JGI IMG/M metagenome (IMG submission 15578)
TTCTTAGGAGTTATTACTGTGATGGAGTGATGTTTGACATTTTATATCCGCCTATATCCAAAAAGATGGAAATGGTAAATTACACAGAGCACTCTCACCCTAAAGTAGGTGAGAGTGCTTTCAATAAGTTGCGAGATAGATTATATCAAATTAACGCCTTTTTCTAAGTTGCTCCATGAGAAGATCTAAACTATTGTCGATACTTTCAGATTCATCATTAGAAGGCGTTTCTAAAACGTCTTCAACAGAAGTTTCCTCTATGGTTTCTTGAAGAATTTCCGCTGGTGATTCCGTCGTAGCTTCTTGAAGGTTCTCCACGGGTGTATCCGTTGTAGTTTCTTGAAGGTTTTCTACCAGTGCTTCTTCTATTGGTTCTTCCACTTGAGATGCTTTTCTTCGTTCATCTACAGGCAAACGCTCATTTAACTTTTCGATCATTAACTTGGCAAGGTGCTCTGTTCCTGGATTCTGTAAGGAGGGGAGAAGCTTTTCTGCCCCTGCAATTAATTTCCTTGCGGCTCTTGGATCAAGGTCAATAAAAGCAACCTTGGCGGCATAAGGAATCATAAAACCAGGGTGTTTTTCAAGGACAATGGAACTAATCTCCTTGTCATCTTTTACTTGCTCCCAACGCTCCTTGGCACGTTCCAGAACTTCATCATTGGATTGGTACACCAGCTCGTTAAATAGAAGTGCCAATAGGATTTGAGACTTGTAAAAAGAAGGAACCTTTGCATCTTCTATCAGTAATAGCTTCTCATAGCTCCCTGTATAATCTTCCTTTTCTTCCAGATATGCTGCGTGAAGCAGGATGGTTTGTGCCACTAAAAAGTTGTTCACATCAACATCATCATTAAACTTAAAAAAGTCTTCGTCATAATCAGACAGAGGCTTTCCTAAAGCCATCTCTCCATTGGCTTTAAGAGTTCGATAAAGTCCGTTTTTGGCATCTTCGGATTTCTTCGCTTCTTTGACGTTTCTGCCATTGTTAGGAAAACCGCCAGAGGCCATTGGAATCAGATTGGCTAATGCCATGAAAATAGATACCGCACCTCCGATAAATAACCATCTGGCAAAGGTTTGTCCGATGAAGAAAAGAGGAAGAATGAATATTATACCTGTAATAATATTGGCAAGGCTCCCTCCTAGATTGTATAAGATAAAGCGGAAGTCCTTTTCTTCTTTAGTAGGGGACATTAAGCATTGGGCACTGATTCCAAAATGTAGATTTGTTTTTGTGAATTTAATCTTACCCTCTTGATTTCTTGCCCATTGGAACAAGAATAACTTTAAAGACACGAACTGGTAACCAGATAATTTACCAAAAAGTAAATGGCCTAGTTGATGAATAATAACCACAATCGGAAGGAAAATAATACCTACTATAATACCTTCGATTGCATTGCGGATAAAGTCTACAAACATGGGAAAAATCCTCCTTGGAAATTGTTTAATCTCTTCCTTAATTATAGTAGAGTGTCAAGGAAAAAACAATCATTTAATTCTGAAAATAAAATAACTGAAGTAAATAAAGTGTTTTGTACTGGAAAATACACAATAAATTCTCTTGTATGCCATCTATCTATAGGGTATAATACTCGAAGGAATAACTCACGAAGGAATAACCCTTTGGTGATTGCACCAGAGTTCTACCGCCCTTTGGTGCTCGCGTCAGAGTTCTACCGAACACGTTAATCAAAAAAGTTTGGAAAGGCAGGCTTAAGATGGGATTTATTGATGGAATCAAAGCAAAAGCAAAGGCGAACTTACAGACGATAGTTTTGCCAGAAACAAAGGATATTCGAACTTATCAAGCAGCGGCTAAAGTGTTAAAAGAAGGAACGGCTAATATTGTTTTAATTGGAAGTCCCAGGGAGATAGCCCAAGAGTCGCAAGGCATCGACTTAACTGGAATTACATGTATTGATCCAGCAACCAGTGAGCGAACAGCATATTATATCCAGCAACTGGTTGAACTTAGAAAAAACAAAGGCATGACTGAAGAGCAAGCAAGAGAATTGTTGTTAAACAACACCCTATACTTTGGGGTGATGATGGTGAAATGTGGTGATGCCAACGGAATGGTTGCAGGAGCTAGCCACTCTACAGCAGATGTTCTTCGTCCAAGTTTGCAGATTCTAAAAACAAAACCAGGAGCGAAATTAGTATCTTCATTTTTCATCATGGTAGTGCCAGATTGTACTTTAGGAGACAATGGCACCTTCTTATTTACCGATTGTGGTTTAGAGCAGAATCCTGATGCCCAGAGGTTGGCCAGTATAGCCATTTCTGCAGCAGAATCTTTTAAAACCATTGTTGGAGGAGAAGCACGTGTGGCTATGCTTTCCCATTCCTCTAAAGGCAGTGCTAAGCACCCAGACGTAGATAAAGTAGTAGAGGCTACAAGAATGGCCAAAGAATTAGCTCCAGATGTAGCTATTGACGGTGAGCTACAATTGGATGCAGCCATTGTGGAGTCCATAGGAGCTTCGAAAGCACCAGGAAGCCCAGTAGCAGGACGAGCCAATGTATTGGTATTTCCTGACTTGGATTCAGGAAACATCGGTTACAAGTTAGTAGAACGCTTAGCGAAAGCTCAGGCATATGGTCCCATTACTCAAGGGATAGCTGCACCAGTCAATGACTTATCTCGAGGATGTAGTGTGGATGATATTGTCGGCGTAGTTGCCATCACTGCTGTACAGGCCGCCTGTACCCGTTAGGGTGATAGTATGAGATGAGGTATTTCACGAATCCAAAAGTGAAATAACTAGATTAAATGTGAAAGCAGAGTGAAGATAACGACGGAATACAACGAAATATTACTCCCTGGCGAGTTCGGATACTGAGCACTATGCTAAACATAGAACGTAGAAACAAATAGGAGATTATAAATTCATAACCAACAAGGAGAAAAAGTAAATGAATGTATTAGTTATTAATTGTGGCAGTTCCTCTTTAAAATTTCAATTAATTGCGTCAGAAACAGAGCAAGCACTAGCCAAAGGGATATGTGAAAGAATCGGTATTGATGGAGTACTGGTTTATCAACCAGAAGGTGGCGAGAAGTTGAAGGTTGAGAAACCTATGCCCACTCATGTAGAAGCCATTCAATATGTTATCGATGCTTTAACCGACCAAGGTCACGGAGTAATAAAAAGCTTAGATGAAATCAATGCTGCAGGACATCGTGTGGTTCATGGTGGTGACAAGTTTGCATCTTCTGTAGTGATTACTCCTGATGTGAAAAAAGCAATTGAGGAATGTAATGATCTTGCACCGCTACACAATCCAGCCAACTTAATAGGAATTGATGCTTGTGAGAAGTTAATGCCAACAACTCCTATGGTAGCAGTATTTGATACCGCTTTCCATCAAACCCTTTCCAGTACAGCTTACCTGTATGGATTACCTTTAGAATATTATGAAAAATACAAAGTAAGACGTTATGGTTTTCACGGAACGAGCCATTTGTTTGTTTCTCAAAGAACTGCCCAGCTGTTAGGCAAATCATTTGATGAAGTGAAAACCATTGTATGTCATCTAGGAAACGGAGCAAGCATCTGTGCGGTGAAGAATGGGGAATCAGTAGATACTTCTATGGGACTAACTCCTTTGGAAGGACTGGTAATGGGAACTCGTTCTGGAGATGTGGACCCTGCAATCATTGAATTCATTGGACAAAAAGAAGGATTAGATGCCAATGAGGTTTTGAATATTTTGAACAAAAAATCTGGAGTTCTTGGACTATCAGGAAATGTATCCAGCGATTTCAGAGATTTGTGGGATGCAGCTGACGCAGGCAATGAGCAGGCGAAGACAGCTCTAGAAGTATATTGCTATCGAGTGGCTAAGTATATCGGTTCTTATGTGGCTGCTATGAACGGAGTAGATGCTATTGCATTTACTGCAGGTGTTGGTGAGAATGACATCCCCGTGAGAGAGATGGTTTGTAGTTATTTAGGTTACTTAGGAATCACTTTGGATAAAGAAGAGAACAACTATAGGGGGAGAGAGTCTATGGTTTCCACACCAGATTCAAAAGTGAAGGTATTTGTTGTGCCTACCAACGAGGAGTTGGCCATTGCTAGGGAGACGGTAAGGCTTGTAGACTCTGTCTAACAGTAAGTGTGTAGGCGAATCAGATTTAACTCAAAGAAGAATTGTAACTTGAATTATTATAATAAACTCTGTAGTGCCTTTGGAAGAGGTGTTGCAGAGTTTTACTATTTAATACAGAGTGGTTTAATTAAAAGCCTTAACGAAATGAATTGACAACATCAGACTGCGTCGGTATAATCAGGAGTGAAAGGTGAGAAAACAAGTTAAATCTCTTTCTTAAATTAAAACCATTAATTAATATGAAAAGGGCAAATGATAAATGATGAACGATAACTTTAGTTTTTATATGCCAGTAAGGATTGTTTCAGGATTAGGAAGTTCCAAAGAGATGAGCTCCTTTGTGAAAGGGGAGAATGTTTTTATTATATCCGACCCTTTTCTGTTTAAAAGCGGAGTAGCTAAGGAGATTGGGGAGAGCTTAGCAGGCAAAACAGTAACTTATTTTGCTGATGTAGAACCTAACCCAACTTGTAAAAGTGTTGACATTGCATCCAGTCAAGCACGAGCAATGAAGGCGGATTGTGTTATCGGTATAGGAGGGGGAAGTGCGCTAGACGTTGCCAAGATTGTGGCTTGCTTAGTGACCAATGAAGGAAGTATTTATGACTATTATGCTGGTGGTAAGCAGAAGCTGTCCTCTAGAGAAGTAACCTTAATCTGCATTCCTACAACTGCGGGTACAGGAAGTGAAGTGACAAACGTCGGGGTTTATACGGATCAAAGAGTCGGAGCAAAAATGCCAATGGTAGAGGAACTGTTTTGGCCAGACGTTGCCATTCTTGACGATGAGTTGACTTTCACCTTGCCAGCAGATGTAACAGCGGCAACAGGAATGGATGCATTCTGTCATGGAATAGAAGCTTATTGGAGCGAAGCATCCGTGCCAATTTCAGATGTATTGGCAGTAGAAGCTTTAAAGTTGATATTTGGAAACTTGAGAAAGGCAACTCTTGAACCCAATCATCGGGAAGCACGCCACAAGATGCTTTATGCGAGCTTGCTTTCAGGTGTTGCATTCAGTCAAACAAGAACCACTGGAGTTCATGCAGTGAGTTTTCCTTTGACCACTGAGTTTAATGTCAGTCATGGGCTGGCTTGTGCCATTACTCTTCCAGCGTTCATCCGAATTAGTGGTGAGAAGAAAGAAGAGAAGATGGCAAGATTAGCTAAAGAACTGGGTTATGAGAATATAAACACCTTGGCTGATGCAGTTGAGACTTTAATGGAGGAAATAGGACTACCCACGAGATTAAATGAGTTGGGGGTAACTAAAGAGGACTTGAAGCATATCGCTGAAGTAGGATTAAGAGCACCTGTTGTTCATTTGACCCCAGCAACAATGAATGAAGAGACTTTGCACACATTGTTAAAAACTATACTTTAAAAAAAGGCATTATTCAAGCAGTGAAGCGAGCAAAAGAGTGAATACAAGAAGAAAGACGAGGAAAATGAGGATGAAAAAAATATTACTAGGATCAGACAAATCTGGATTCCCTCTAAAAGAGGCAATCAAAACACATTTGTTGAATCAAGGCTACGAAATCGAAGATTGTGGAACTCTTGATGAGAATGAACCAAAGGGATTCTTTATTGTTGCGCCTATAGCGGCCAAGAAGATATCAGATGGAGAATTTGAAAAAGCCATACTGGTTTGTGGAACAGGAATGGGGATGGCTATTGTTGCCAACAAGTACAAGGGGGTATATGCAGCAGTTTGTGAAAACACTTATGGGGCAGAAAAATGCCGAGCCATTAATGATGCCAATGTTCTTACGCTTGGTGGGTGGATTACAGGTGAGTTTGTTGGTTGCGAGATAGTGGATAAGTTTTTAAAAACAGAATTCACAGAAAATTTGGAAGAGTGGCGACAAGAGTTTTTGCGGAATGCACGGATTAAAGTAAAAGAAATAGAGGATGAGATCTACCGCTAAGAGCGGAGCAATTGATAAAGAAACATTGATGTTGTATATGATGGGAGATTTAATGATGAAGCAAAAAGTGAAAATCGGCGTAGTGTGTTTAACCAGAACCACATACGAATACCAAACTGCACAAAAAATGTATTTAGATACCATAGAGGGACTTCGCAAAATCCCAGATGTTGAGTTTTACTTTGAAGAGGATTGCGTGATTGAAATAGAGGATGCAATGATTTCCGCCGAACGATTGCTTGCCAAGAACATTGATGGTTTGGTGATCATTAGTGGAACCTTTCACCTAGGGCATTTGGCGTTGGTGTATGCTAAGTATATTAAGAAACCATTTTTATTATGGGCGCCTAGTGAATTGCCTTATGATGGAGGCAAGATACGTCTGAATTCAGTGTGTGGCATTAATCTTAACGCTTCTAATCTGTATAAAACAGGGAAAGACGACTGTTTCTTCGTCTTTGGAGATAAGATTGATGAAGAATGGATTGAAGCATTACGAATTAAAGTGGCTCTGGAAAACTCTCGAGTAGGTTTAGTGGGTTACCGAGCTCATGGCTTCTTTAACGTTGGCGTAGATGATATGGACATTTATCGAAAGACAGGACTCTTGATTGATCATTACGAAATAGAGGAGATGTTTTCACAGGAGTGTGGCCCATCAGAGTTACAGGCTCAAATCACACAAGTAAAAGAACTCTTTGTTTGTGATGACATTACTGAAGAACAGGTGGAAAAGGTGGCAGGACTCTGTGTAAGAGCTGAAAAGTTCATGGCTAAGAATAAGCTAGATGCTATAGCCGTACGTTGTTGGCCAGAATATGCCGCAAGCTATGGGATTGCTCCCTGTGCAACCATGTCTATCTTGCAATCAAAAGGTTATATTATGGCCTGCGAAGGAGACGTAGAAGGAGCATTGTCCATGCTAGCAGGCAAGGCAATCGGAGTAGAGACACCTTATCTTGCAGATTTATCTCAGGTAGATATTGAACAAAACTTTGCGTTAATGTGGCATTGTGGCGTTGCTCCAGCTAATCTTTGGGACGGAAAAAGTAAACGAACCTTAGACACGTACTTTGCAGGGGGCAGGGGAGTCACAGCAGGGTTTGTGATGAAGGAAGGTCCAATTAATATTATGCGCATTGACACCGCACGAGGGAAAACTCGAATGTTTATTGGAGCTGGAGAAAGCATTTCTATGGAAAAGCAATTGTGCGGAACGTACTGTAAAGTACGTTTTGAGAATCCTGTTGATGAAGTTTTCCATAAGGTATGTGAGACAGGAATTGCACATCATGTGGCAATGTATTATGGCGAAGTTCGAGCCATACTAAGAAAAGCTGCGAAGATGTTAAGCTTTGAGGTGATTGAGTCTTAAAGGTATAGGCTCTTGATGCTACATAAGCTGTGGGGAACCGCATGGACTCGATTACCCTTAGCATAGTGCTCAGTATCGATGTGGCCTGTTATCATGGCTATAATTTCCCTCCATTTTGGAAGAAGTTTTGAATAATGGTTGTGGCTGGTCCTAGGAGGTCAAGTTGTAGATTGTAATGACTAAACCTCACAATCTGAGTTTCTGTATAATGGGAAAGCTGATTGCGAAGTTCCTGTTTTATGCTAGGATGTTCAAAAAGCTCACCATAAAGCACTATTTTCTTGGGTGCAAACATACACATGGCATTACGAATAGACAAGGCCAGGAAATGAACGGCTCGGTTCACAGCGGCCACTACTGCTATGTCGCCTAAGTCGTAAGCTTTCACCACCTGCTCCATAGAGATATTTTCAGGCTTTCCATCTGTAAGTTCATATAGCTTAGGTGTGGTGTCGGTGGACATCACATTTTTAATGGCACTTTCAATGGAATCATAGCTGGCAATGGTCTCTAGGCAACCTACATTTCCACAGATACAAGGGGCACCACTTGGCTCAACGATGACGTGACCCAATTCAACCGCTTGGAAGTTGAAGATATTGAAGAAATTTTCATATACCAAACGAGCGGCTCCTACACCAGGGCCGTATTTAATGAAAAGCATATCGTCGGGATGGTCCATATGAGACAAGAAATATTCCCCATGGGCTAGAGAGCAAATATTATTGGTAAGCAATAAAGGCATCTGCAATTTTTTATATAAATATGAGATAACTGGAACATTACGCTCCCAAATTCCGTAGGAGCGTAGACTAACACCTTCCATACTGTCCACAATTCCGTTAGTGCTGATTCCCATGCCAATAAGTGCGTAGTTATCTAGGATGTGATTACTGTGAAGATGAGCTTCCAAACATCTGCAGAGCTTATCTAGAATCATAGTATAATTCTTGTTGCAATCATCAGTATAAACGGTGTCTTCAAAGAGAATGTGATTGTCCAAATCAATGCATAGCATGCGGAATTTATGACGAGTAATGTAGACACCGATTGCAGCGTACTTTTTTTTATTGATTTTTAAGAGAACCTCTTTTCGCCCTTTGCGAAAGTTATTTCCATCAGCAGTAGACTCCGATAAAACCCCTTCTTTAATCAAGTCAGTGGTAATGAGAGTGATGGCGGCAGGAGTCAACCCCAAAGTACTGGCAATATCTTTACGGGAGATTCCATCACTTTGGTAGATAACATTTAGAATGGCACTTCTATTTTTAATTTTCACATCCAGCATGTTCATGCCACTTGCATTGTGTCGCATATAAGAACCTCCTCAGGATAGAATATTGATTAAATCTATTAATTAAAAAAACATGTTACTGCAATATTAACACACAAAACAGAAGGGAGCAAGTAAAGAATAACAATAAAACCAGAAAAAACCTTTGCATTTTAAAAAATATATGCTATAATTTGGGTCATAAAGTGAATGATTAATTATTTTGCGTAAAAAGAGTCATTCTTGATTAAAAGACTTAATCAAAAGCGGAAAGTGTTACTGTCTAATTCACAAAAGGAGAGGAGAAAAGATTTAATGAAAAAGAAATTGGCATTACTATTGATATTATGCTTAGCCACTACTGGAATTATAATGGCTTGTGGGAATGACACTCCTGACCCAGAGCCGCCACCAGCGGATACAGGAGCCGAACCAGACCCAGAACCAGCAGACGATCCAGAACCAGCAGATGAACCAGAGGCCACAGGTGAGGTGATCGAACTTGTTTTTCCAAGTATCTGGGTAGGAGCTGACAGTAAAGCAGATGTATTTCAACAAATGGTAAGAGACTTTAACCAAGAGTTTTACGGACAGATTGTAATTATCGTACAAGAGCAAACCGACTACGATGCTTACCGTGATATGCTTCGTACTACTTTTGCCACTGGTGTTCCACCAGATATCTTCACTGTGGATTCAATTGCAGATATCGAATTGTTTGCGGAGTCAGGTGGTCTAATGGATTTATCATCTTTCTTTGCGAGTCCTGAGATGTCAGGAAGGTTCTTAGATGGAGTACCAGAAATGGGTATGGTAAATGGCGTAATGTATGGGATGGCATACGAGCAAGTATTCGTTCCCATGTTGTATAACATGTCCTTACTAGAGGCGGCAGGAGTTAATGAGTTACCCACTACTTTTGATGAACTATGGGATGTTTCTGTGGCATTGCAAGGTGACGGAATATTCCCAATCGTTCAATCTACTACAGACAATGCTTGGTTCTCTATGTTATGGTATTCTTACATCTTGGCTGCTGTTGGTGGACCAGATGTATATGACAGAGGTCTTGAAGACCCCGCATTTGTAGAAGCAGCAGAAATCTTACTTGAGATGTTCAATTACACATCCACAGATGCAGTAGGTGCTGATGCCACCGTTGTGAATGGTCATTTCTTTAACGAAAGAGCGGCAATTTATACCAACGGTACTTGGATTCTTGGTAGAATTCAAAGCGAAGGTGTAGAAGGATTATTTGACAGTATTGTGCCTGGTGGAGCCATGAGTGTAAATGGTCAAAATGGTGGCGCAGTATTGAATATCGTTCAAGCTTATTTCTTAGCAGCAGAACAAGATGATCCAGCCAGAGAAGCGGCAGTACATAAATTCTTTGAATTCATTACCAGACCAGAATTTATTATCGATTTAACCAACGATTCAGGCTCTACCTTCTCAGTTGACATTGATACAAGCGACATTACCAATCCATTACTACAAGAAATCATCGCTCTTGGTTCGGCAGCACCATTTACCATTGGTCACTTCCACAGTCAAATGCCCATACCAGTAGCCAATGCTTTCCCTGCAGCTTTAGAGTCAATGGTGATTGGTGATGTAGATGCCCAGGGATTTGTAGATATGTTGATTGCTGCCCAGTAGTAGGCTGGTGGGAGTAAAACCTGAGCGACTTGCGGATGCAATAGTGCCCAATCGCTAAGTTTTTCGCATTTTGTTGTAACAGAAAAGTAGACAAATTAAAAAAGAGAACATATAATGATTTGTACAACAATGAACATGTCGGTGACAACCTCACCGGCATGTGCTTCATTGAGACAGTTTTCACCCTTGCCAGTGTTCAAGGAGGTTCCTTTAAGACAGTGATGACGCATAAAACTATACGTAATAATATTAAAGGTTTATGGGTCTGGTCCCGTTAGCCTAAGGAGAAGATAATGAAAGTTAGAAAAGGCGATATCCTTGGAATTATTTTATTTTTACTTCCAGCCTCAACTTTATTTGTAGCATTTTTTATCATTCCGTTAATCTCAGTAGGGCAGATGAGTTTTTTTGAGTGGAACGGAATTGCCGAGCCTCGGTTTGTTGGATTAGAAAACTACCGAGATATTTTCTCGGATAATGTGTTTAGAAGAAGCATTAGAAACAATTTGATCTGGGCTTTTGCCGCTGGGTTTATTCAAGTTCCATTGGCTCTGCTAATGGCATTGATTCTATCTACTAAACCAAAGGGATGGAAGTTCTTTCGAACCGTATACTTTTTTCCACAAGTAATCTCTGGCATTGCCATCGCCATGTTGTGGTCAGTGGTATACAATAGTGAGTTTGGCATTTTAAATGGATTTTTAAGACTGGTAGGTTTAGATCACTTAACAAGGAATTGGTTAGGAGATCCAGCCACTGCCTTGCCAAGTGTACTGATCTATGGTCTGTTATATATTGGATATTTTATGGTGATTATGATGGCCAGCATCACCAGTGTGGATGATACTTATTATGAGGCGGCAAGGATTGACGGTGCCAACCGGATTCAGATGGATATTCATATCACCATTCCTTTAATCAGATACGCCATCATCACCTGTGTAACTTTAGCTGCGATTTTTGGTTTACGTACTTTTGAGCAAATCTTGCTACTTACCAATGGAGGGCCTGCCAACAGAACCTCTGTGGTGGTGTTGTATCTTTTCCATCAGATGAGAAACAACAACTTTGGTGGCGCCAATGCTTCCAGCGTGGTTCTGGTGATTACAGGAGCATTTGTTATTGTGGCCATCCGAAGAATATTTGCAGAAAGGACGAAATAGTATGATGAAAATACAAGCTTATAAATCAGTGAATCAAACACATCCTGCTATGAAAGTCTTTATGCAGTTTGTAAAATGGTTTTTAATCCTATTTTTCGCATTCTACACTTTGTTTCCACTGCTATGGTTATTGATGACTTCATTAAAAACCAATGCAGAGTTTTTTGCCAACCCGTTTACGCCTCCTGCAGTGCCTCAATTTGTGAATTTTTACAATGCCTTTACACAGGCGAATTTAGGGCGGCTGATCTTTAATTCTATTACCGTTGCTGCTGTGGCAACCCTATTGAATGTAATGATTGCTGCTATGGCAGCTTATGCCATTGCCAGGTTCAGATACAAAGGTCGAGAGGTAATCTTTGCTGTGATTTCAGCAGGGATTATGGTTCCTCTTAATGCGTTGATGGTTCCGTATTTTACTATCTTCTTACGCCTTGATCTGCTAGACTCTTTGAATGCCTTACGGATTCTCTATACTGCTATTGGTTTGCCCATCAGCATCTTTATTATTCGTGGGTTCATGGACAGCTTTCCTTTGGAAATAGAAGAGGCCTCTTACATTGACGGTTGTGGTTTCTACAGAAGGTTCTTTCTTATTGTACTTCCCTTAACGAAAACGGGGTTAGTTACAGCAGGAACCTTCCAGTTTATCACCGCTTGGAATGAATTTGTTTATGCAAACTTACTGATGACCTCACCAGAGAATCGAACCATACAAATAGGGATTCGATTCTTTACCAACCAATTTACCACGGATTTTGTATCCATGTATGCAGCAATTATTATTGCTATTGTACCCAGTATAATCGGATTTATCCTGTTCCAAGAAAGAGTGATCTCTGGTTTGACTACTGGAGCGGTGAAGGGGTAGGCCGTCTTAATGGATGTGAGTATTAAAAAACTTTTGGCACTTATATCATAGGTTGTTGTAACTAAAGCAAGGAGTTTTGGAATGGTAAGTAATAGGTGAAAATAGAGGTTAACAATAGCTAGGAGAAAATAATATGATACAAAAAAAAGAAGTAAACAAGGTAATATACAGTGATTTTCTAAATGTGGATTATCTACCAGAAGAAGATAAATATGTGTACAAACAAGAAACTCCCAAGTACAAGTTTAATGTTATCGGCTCAGGGATGATGGCTCAGGAACATATGAGAGTGACCATGTTAGAAGGTCGAGCAACCATACATGGTTTATATGATGTAAGTGAACACAGCATCAAACAAGCACAGGAGATGTTTTATGAGCTTTATCCCAAACATCAGCTGGTGGTTTACGATAGTCTAGAGGCGGCTTGTAGTGATCCCGATGTGGATGGATTAATTATCTGTACCCCAAACTATACCCATCTAGAGGTGGCGAAAGAAGCTATAAAATATGGCAAGCATATTATGATGGAAAAACCCATGGTTACCACAGTGGATGATGCTTTAGAGATGAAAAGGTTGGTGGAGGATTACCCTGCCACCTTCCAGATTGGTTTGCAATACCGTTACAAAGCCATTTATACAGAAACCTATGAAGAGGCCATGAATAAGAAATCTCTAGGTAATATTCATACCATTACCATTGTAGAACATCGCCTGCCATTTCTAGATAAGATTAAGCAGTGGAATAAGTTTTCCAAGTACTCAGGAGGAACATTGGTAGAAAAATGTTGCCATTACTTTGACTTGTTTAATTATTTTGCCAACTCTAAACCAAAATATGTTTATGCAGATGGTGGGCAGGCAGTGAACTTTCTTGATTTTGAATATGAGGGCAAGGAATCCGACATTATTGACCATGCTTTTGTGAATGTGGTTTACGAAAATGGAATAAAATGCAATTTTAATCTATGTATGTTTGCGCCTATGTTTTATGAGGAAATAACAATTTGTGGAGACAAAGGAAGGCTTCGAGCCTATGAGAATGAAAATTACATGCCAGAAAACTCCAATGAAACTTACTTGGAGATTTTGGCGGCAGACCACGGACCAAGCCGTATCTCTACCCCAATGTATCCTAAAACCATACAATCCAGTGGGCATATGGGAGGGACTTATTTTGCACATAAGTATTTTGTGGACAACATAGAAGGGAAAGAGACCAAGTCTGCTACTGTTGAAGAAGGGTTCTGGTCGGTTCTTGTAGGCATTGCAGCAGAACGTTCCATACAAACAGGAGAGAGAGTATTCATAGATCAGCTTATTGCAGAATCGAGAGATTAGACAATATGACCTATTACAAAAAGAGGATGTAGAATCAAGGGTATATTAGATGTAGAGAGATTTGGCTAGATTTTCAGATTTGCAGGCTAGATTTGCAGATTTGCAGGCTAGATTTGCAGATTTGCAGGCTAGATTTGCAGATTTGCATAATTTGGTTGACAAACAATATTTTAGTGGTATAATTATTTAGGCATGACACGGGAAAAACTACTGTTTGTTATGCATAGGAATAAGTTTTATTCTCTTGTTCCTAAGTGTCAACAGGAGCGATGTTATGTTAATCAATATCTCAGATGTTCTTACAAAACCTTATAAGACAGTAGATGAAATAATGGGTTTGAATATGGAGCAGTGCCAACTTGCTTTTGGCTCATTTACCATTCATCATCTTGAACCAGTTCAACTTATTGTAGAGCATTTAAGAGATAGGGAATATCGAGTTTCCATTGCAACCAAGTTGATTCTTATCTTGACTTGCGACCGTTGCCTTAAAGATGTGGATGTTCCTCTGGATATTCATGGAAGCAGGCATATTAGCCTTGGAGGTTCAGAAACTTTAGAAACTGACGAGTCAGATGAGTTAGACCAAGCGGACTTCATTCAGGGATACAACCTTGATCTAGAGCAATTATTACAAAGTGAATTAGTGTTAAATTGGCCCATGAAAATACTTTGTGATGAAGAGTGTGCTGGTTTATGCAATTGCTGTGGTAGTTCCAAGAGTAATGAAGGTTGCGACTGTGAAGATACAAGTTTAGACCCACGAATGTCTGTGGTTCGTGATTTGTTTAAGAATATAGATGGATTAAGTGATTAGATGGCAAAACAATGAAAGTGTTAAGGGAGGTGGATACAGATGTCAATTTGTCCAAAGAATAAATCTTCAAAAGGTAGAAGAGATAAGAGAAGAGCAAACTGGAAGATGAGCGTTCCGAATCTTGTGAAGTGTAGCAAGTGTTCAGAGCTAATGATGCAACATCGCGTTTGTAAGTCTTGTGGAAGTTATAACAAAAAAGAGATTATTGAAGTTGAGTAAATGAAAAGACCCCAGCCTTTATGGCTGGGATTTTACGTTAAAGAACTATTTTTGATGAGCACTATGCTAGTTTATGCAATTAACAGTATACCACGTTCTAATCATCAAATATTAAAAGGTAGAGTAAATTAAAAAGCAACCAGATAAGAATAGAACCACATAAACCACACGAGTGAAGTAACGGTCAGGAATCCGTTTATGAGCCCATGTACCGAAAGCGGCACCGATAACTAGAAATACCAAAGTTATCAGGCTCAAGCGTGTAACTTCTGGAGTAAATTCACTGGTTAATATAAAACGAGTCAGCAAGATAGTGTTAAGACTTAGCCAAACAGAACACATGGTGGCACGAAATGCTCCTTTTTCCTTAATTACCAAGGTCACATAGATGATGAGCAACGGCCCTCCAGTAGCAAAAGCTCCGTGAATTATTCCTCCTAGAAACAATAAACCATACAGTACGGCTCGCTTTCTAGGGGACATAGGAATGGATAGCATTCCAGTTTCGCATTTTTGATTACGCAAGTTTCGAATGATTCCGTTAATGGAAACAGCAATCATAAATACAGCCAAAATCCGTTTGAGGGCATCTTCTGGTAAAATAGAAAAAGCCAGCATGCCCAAAGGAAGCCCCATAAGTACGAAAGCCATTACTGTAAGATATTGCCGCCATATTATTTTCTTACGATCTATTGCAACCACCCAAGCCGAAAACAGCCATGTGTGTAACGATAAAACAGGAACTGCTACCGAAACACTTGTGAGTGCAATGGCAAATGGAAGTGCCATTACTGTAGAGCCAAAGCCTGTAACAGCCTCAATAAACTGAGTGACGATAACGAGAAGTCCAAAAAGCAGTTCTGTGATATTCATACCAAGCCTTTGCTAATGCCCGCGGCATTGGCAATATCAATGATTCTCGTTTCTGAGTATCCATTGCGGTCAAATAGCTTTAAAGCTACGTCTAAAATCTGCTCTCGTCTTTGTTCTTGAACTTTTTTGCTTTTTTCTTTCTCAGGCATCACTTCACCAACCTTTTCAAATCAAACTTACTTAGAAACATCCTCGCATCCATTGGTGTATCTAAATCACAAGACTTACTAGAGCGCGTTCTATTTTCTATCATACATTGTATTCTAGACTGTTGTCAATTTAATCTTGATGCTTGTATTATAAATAATAACAATTGGAAGAAATTTTGTGGTATAATTCTTGAAGGTATAACTCTTTCACCATTATGGGTACAGGAAGCTTTGTATTAGAGTTTTACCGCCTATAAGCCACTAAAGTATGCGAAATCTATTTTTTATAGAAAGATTGGACAGGAGGGGAAACATGTCAGAAATCACAAAAGTAGTAGTAGATGCAATGGGAGGCGATAACGCTCCAGAGCAGTTAGTAAAAGGTGCAGTAGAGGCAGTGAATCGCCGTGCTGACATTAAGGTGATCCTTACAGGGGATAAGGAGAAGATAGGGACCATTCTAGCCTCTGAGAACTATCCTACAGATAAGATAGAGGTGGTTCATACATCAGAGGTCATTGGAACTGCAGAATCACCAGTTGCGGCCATCAGAGGGAAAAAAGATTCCTCTTTAGTAGTGGCCATGGGGTTGGTCAAAAATGGAGAAGCTGATGCTTTGGTAACTGCTGGTAACACAGGGGCGGTATTGGTAGGCTCTCAATTGGTAGTAGGACGGATTAAAGGAGTAGAGCGCGCTCCTTTGGCGGTATTGCTTCCAACGGCCAAAGGTTTAAGTCTGTTATTGGACTGTGGGGCCAATGTAGATGCCCGTTCCTCTCATTTGGTTCAATTTGCCCAGATGGGCTCTATCTACATGGAACACATTATGGGAGTGAAGAATCCTACTGTAGGAATTGTAAATAACGGAGCAGAAGAGGAAAAAGGCAACGCTCTGGTAAAGGAAACCTTCCCGTTGCTAAGAGAATGTAAAGAAATCAATTTTGTAGGAAGTGTTGAAGCCAGAGAGATTCCAGCTGGAGCAGTAGATGTGATGGTGTGTGAAGCTTTTGTTGGGAATGTGATCCTTAAGCTGACTGAAGGTGTGGCTAAGACCTTGATGGATACCATCAAAAAAGGACTAATGTCTACCACCAGAAGCAAGATAGGGGCAATGTTAGCTAAGCCAGCCTTGAAGAAGACTCTAAAAACATTCGACATTAGCGAGTACGGAGGAGCACCTCTTCTAGGTCTACGTGGTTTGGTGGTGAAAACTCATGGTAGCGCCATGGCCATAGAGGTAGCCAATAGCATTGTTCAATGTATGAAATTCAAAGAAGAGAAAATAAGTGAGAGACTGGCAGCGGCTTTTAAGCCTGAAAACAAGGAGAGTTAAAGGTTAATCAGCCAAATCGAGAGGATAGAAATGAAGCTGAATAGTCCTAAAAAAAACTATCGAAAAGAGGTTGTCAAGGTCAAGTAAATATGATAGTCTATTTCTAAGATAACAAAAGTAAGATGCAACAGATGCAAGAATGAGAGTGGAGCCACAAGAATGTTACCATCTCAAAAAGAATAAATTATTCTAAAAAAAATCAGAGAGGAAGAGACTATGGAATTTGAAAAACTTCAAGCAATTATAGCCGATGTGCTAAACATATCTAAAGATGATATACACATG
>JGI20163J15578_10000428_pt1 | contig 17401 bp, 15 predicted proteins | sample TergutCu122P1_FD_15578 | JGI IMG/M metagenome (IMG submission 15578)
GGAGAACCATTATCAGGACAAAAACGTTTTGCATACTCGCTTTCATATCGCTCCCAAGGAATCATGTCAGCAATCTTGACCCAACGGTTATTTTTATCCAGCGTTCCAAATGGAGATAGGAATTCAGCTATTGTGATTTGTCCATCCTTTTTTCTATACATAATCGGCGCTCCTTGTGCAAGGTTTTTGACGTGAAACTACGAGTTTTCTTGCATTTATTATACTACATTCCGCCCGAAAACGCTCGGTTTTTAAAGAAAAAAAGACTTTTTGGGTAAGCCCTATCTATTATAGGATTGCTTTCGTTTTGTCAGGCTCTTAGTGGTTCAAAGCCAGGTTCAGCTCTTCACAAACTCTTGACTACCATCTGCCGACTCTAAGGGTTCTATCGCTTCTATAGCTTGCCCAGTCTGACGGTTCTCGTGATAATCTCATTCTATTTAATTTTAAATCTTATTAATGATCATTTGGCACCTATACAGGTGCGGTGACTCATGTTCGGCTTAGCCAAAGGCATCCTTGCTCTTTTGGCAACTATATACCTCTACATTTTCGCCCTTATTCCTAATCGTAACTATAAATATTTCGTGGCACTTGCCACATTGAAGTTCTGCCATCTTAATTTCTAGACCCTTCAGAAGCGATCGCCCGCAAATTGGGCAGTTTACAAAATACAATTTACTATCCATTCATATCCTTGCCAGCTTACTCAATATTCTGCATTCACAATTCGGCTTAAGGATGCTGGGTTACTTTTACCTTATAAGCTAGTTGTGAGAACGCCTTTTGTTACCACTCGTTCCCAATAATCTACAAAGAATTTCGTCTGACTGAATGTTATGTTACTCTTGTTGTAGATATAATAAATCAATCCATCAAATACGCCTCCTATCCTACAACTCTCCCGAACACTTTGAAATCTGAATACTCATCAATTTTCAGTGGCTCGTACTTTTGATTTAATGATACTAACATCATCTCATCATCTACTTGATAAAATCTTTTACAATAAGCTTCCCCATCCAAATAAAATAGACCAATCTCACCGTTTTTAATTTCTTCTTGCTTATGAATCCATAAATACTGCCCATCAACAAATCTAGGTTCCATGCTATCCCCTGTAATCCTCACTCCAAAGTCTGCATCCTTTGAGACTTCATCTCCCACCTCTACCATTGTATAAGAGTCCGAATCAAGAAATGATCCAGTCCCCGCAGATGCTGGAATATCGTACAAAGGAAGTTTCCTCATAAAAGGAATAATGTTCTTAGTCTCTCTAGTGTAGCTTCCACTTTTATGAAGTAATAAAATGTAATTTCTTGCAAGTTCCTTCCCTTCTTCTGACAAGTCTGCAAATGTTCTTGGTTTTACTGCAACTTCAAATGTCGAGTTTATATCTGTAATATCCAAGATTTCACATAATTCAAAAAAAACGTTTACACTAGGAATATTACTATCTGTTTCCCATTTACTTATACTTTTAGGCTTATAATCAAATCCTCGCTCGGCGAGTAGCTTTCTCACATCGGATTGTTTTAATCCTTTTTTCTTTCTTTTACATGCTAATATTTCGCCAAATAATCTCATATTACCTCCAGTCACGCATATAGTATGTCTAATACATTACCTTGATAAGACAAAAATGTCAATCCTAAAGAATCGCTTTTCGCTTTTAAATCGACTTTTGTGCAATTTGTACATTGACATTCTATTCTCTGGAGAGTTATAATCGATAACACGATAAGAATATATGTTCGATTGTTGGGGGTGATTTTTTGAATACCGTTATTTTTCATATTGATGTGAACAGTGCCTTCTTATCATGGGAGGCGATTTACCGACTGAAGCATAAGCGTGGAAAAGTAGATCTACGCACAATACCATCTGCTGTTGGTGGAAATGAAGAAAGTAGGCATGGTATCGTTGTTGCCAAATCAATCGCCTGTAAACCGTACAACATCAAGACTGGTGAGAGTCTAATGGAAGCAAGAAAGAAGTGCCCAACTTTACTCGTTGTCCCTCCACACTACAATCTGTACGATAAATGCTCAAAGGCTTTTATGTCTGTTCTACATGAATATTCACCTGACGTGGAACAATACTCTATCGATGAGGCATTTATTGACATGACAGGAACAGAGTGTCTATGGGGAGACCCTGTTACTGCTGCCCACAGGATTAAGAATCATATAGAGAGGAAATTAGGATTCACTGTTAATATAGGAATATCTTCAAATAAACTTCTGGCTAAGATGGCCTCCGATTTCAAAAAGCCCAATATGGTTCACACTTTATGGCCAGATGAGATTGAAGAAAAAATGTGGCCATTACCAGTTACCGATTTATTTTATGTAGGCCGTGCAACTTTTTCTAAACTGAATAGGCTGGGAGTTCGAACCATTGGGGATCTCGCTCAGTTTGACTTGAATATCCTTAAGCAACACTTGAAAAGTCATGGTGTTGTGGTCTGGAATTTTGCCAATGGTAATGATTCTTCTGACCTTGTCCCACAAGCACCTGCCAATAAAGGCTACGGGAACTCTACCACTACCCCTTATGATATCTGCAATCAAGAAAATGCCAATATGGTTCTTCTATCCCTAGCAGAAACTCTTGGAATGAGATTAAGAAAGGATTCGGCAAAAATAGGGGTCATATCTATAGGCATAAAGTATTCGGATTTTTCTTATAAATCCCATCAATGCATATTAAAACAAGACACAGATATAACAAAGGAAATATACGACTGTGCCATCCGTTTATATGAGGAACTTTGGGACAAGGTTACCCCCGTGCGCCATATAGGTATTCATACTTCCAGAGCAAAAGGAAAAACAAACTTCCGACAACTTAGTTTTTTCGATACTGGTAATTTCGGAATCTTCGATGGCACAATGACTGATTTTGAAAGGCAAGAAAGGCTAGATTCGATGACAGATGAAATACGGATGAACTTCGGCATGGACGCTTTAAAGCGGGCTGTATTTATCCGCTCTAGAATCGATGCTTCTTCTGGAGGTATTTCTAGAGAGAAGATGGATGTGGATTATGATAAACAAGTGATACACTAGGAAGGAGGGACTATGCTATTTCCATCAGATCGAGGATTGCAAGAAGTAGTCCCCAAGAAGATCGGTGAGCCCAGAGAAGTGGCCTGTCTGGCGTGGTATACAAGGTCAGGAACCCTTACCCCCATCATGTTCAAAATAGAAGATGATGAGGGTATTATTCGCTCGTTTAACGAAATCTATGTTAGCTATTCTGAAAAGAAGGAATACGCTGGCATTGCCTCTTATGAGTTTGAGTGCGAGGTTAATGTTCATAATTTCAAAATCAATGTTGTCTTGGAATATTACCCTGAAACATTGAAATGGTATTTATATCAAATTGGTTGAATCAGAAGCTTTCTCCATGATTTTATTGTATTGCAAGGGTGACTTTTGTTGAACGCAACCGCCTCTTTTGATTCGTCTAAATATGACTTTTATTTGACGAAATCATAAAGCCTTACAGTGGTGCGTGTAGGGCCTTGTTCGATTATCACACGACCTACTTCAGATATCACCCCACAACTTACACAGGTGATGGTGATGGTGTTTGGTTCAGATCCTTTGTAGGCATAGCTGTTGTGAAATTGATTCCCATTACATTCAGAACATATTAGATGGTGTTTTTCTCTTCCCATTTTATTTCTCCTATTACTTAACAATGTTTTCGGACAGCCTTTCAACTAAAAAAGCGACCTCTCTTGCGTTAAAAGTGCTATAGTATTTAGCAGCCCCTTCGTCATACTTTTCTAGCCTGACTTTTCCTATTATTGTAATTATATTTTTTTTCAACCTCTGGCGATACACCCCAAAGGGTATACCATAGAATAAAAATAATAAGCGCTTCACAAGAGTATCCGTACTCTCATAAATCGCTTACCTTAGAAACTTTAGTTTTCCTCAAATTAGGTGAACCCTTTAGAGTATCTCCGATGAAATCATTCTCTGAATCTCTAAAAGAATGAGGTAGGTGATTTCGCTAACAAATGCTGCACATTCGTCAATTTTTATCAAAGCATCTACTCTACCAGACGAAAAATCACGGTGAGAAAATTCTCCAATGGAAAATCTTAGTGGAGGCTCTTTTCCAATGCCAAACTGAATAGTTGGTACTTCAGTCGATACAAGTCTTATATGTTTTGCAGAGTTATCAAATGCTCGAATGTACTTAAATTCAACATCATCTTCCATTCTCTTTAGTATTACCAAAAGAGGTGCAAGCCTTGAATCCTTTTCCATTTGTTTTTTTATCTGAGCCATTGTAACCTTACTCTCCTCAACTCTATTAGTAGAGTCCATAATGGCGTTTATAATTTGCAGTGGCAATTCCAAGCATATTTTTGACCAATGGAAAAAATCATAGATTGACTTTTTTAGCATTAAATTGGCTGGAAGATTCAACTCTCCAAAAGCGCACATATTTTGTGGAATATCACTTTTTTTAGGCTGATAACTAGGCATTACACTTCCATTATTTATTTGTTCTTGTATTACATTATTCATATTATCTTTGAATAATTCTTCATTTTTGATAATTATATTTGCCATTTCCTTGGCTAAGCCTAGTGAAATTGGCATGTAGAGTATAAGAGCATCATACAGACTGTCATAATACTGACATGCTTCAGACAAATTATTTGCTTTCAAGAAACCTCGGAATTCGCTATAGTTAATTGCCTTACTCATGTTCACCAAACCCTTCATACATTCAGAATTGTTTAATATATTGCTAACACCTGATGCAAACCCTACTACCTCAATTGCAGACTTGACAAGGGGTTCTTGTTCCCGTTTCCTCTACTGTTCCACTTAATATTGTTCTGGAATTTGCCAAAGTACTACAACTTTCCCTAGAGTGCCATCGCTGTCCGTTAGGTGTCCAAAAAACGATTCGTCCTCCATCCTCCTGTGTCGGTTGCTCAACTTGCTGAAATACCAAAGGTATTGCTATTTGCCTGAACAATGCCTCATTCCTTGGCGTTCCGAAGATTGCCACTTCAGCATATCCACGTTCGAGCAGCATGGCATTCAACATCATAATTCTAATCTGACTTTCATCTCTAGTATCTGTAGGCAACTCAACCCATATATACCTTCTTAGTCTGCCAAATCTATCCGTGTCATCACCATCCGCTTCTAGCCACACTGTTTGTCCTTGAATTAAGTCCCTAACAAATGCTGTGGACTCTTCAAATCCTGGCTCCCCTCTTTCAGGCGTATCAATAGCAATAAAGCGAACACGTTCACCAGTAGCAATTTCTATCGTATCACCATCAATGATCCGTGACACATGAGCTTCTTCTAAGCCTAAAGCTTCCAAAGTAGTCTCTGTTTCTGAAGCATCCACTTCCATTTCCTCTGGGTCATCTGCAAGTACTTCTGCGATTTCTTCTGGCTCTAGCTCTGGCTCTGGTTCTGGCTCTAGTTCTGGCCCTGGTTCTGGCTCAGGACTTTCCTCAACTATATCTATTTCTTCTTCATATTCTTCGTAAATGGCTACATCTTCTGGCTCGTCTACACTTTCCACTGGAGGTGCTGTAATCCCTATGCAAATTAAAGCTATGAAAGATGCAACGAACCCACCAAGAAGAATTTTTAATGGCTTCCTTCTATCGGAATTGCTTCTCCATGCTTTAATCAGCTTAATTCCTCCATATATAGCAACACCTAAAAACGCTAACCACAATATAGAAAAGACATAACTCACTCTAATCCCCTCCTAAAATCCTTATCTCTGTCCGCCAGGTCAAATAAAGTCATTTGACCCTGTATTTGTTTATCTAGTTCCTTAGGTCGTTTCTTCAATAATGATTTCACTGCCGTATCATCCAAGAGCCAGTAATCCATTTCCGATGCATCCAATATCAGCGGCATTCTATCATGAATACTCTTGATAGATTCATTGGCCTCAGTGGTCAATATAACAAATCTCTTTTCATCTCCATATTCCTTGTAGAACCCTGCAAACAACAAAATTTCTCTATCAGGAGAAGTAAATTGGTACTTATCTTTCATAGAATTCCACTCAAAATATCCTGCTGCTGGGATAATACATCTACGTGTCATTACACTATCTTTGAACATTCGCTTATCCTGAACCGTTTCTGAACGAGCATTAAAAATAACGCCACTTTTCTTTGGATCAAAGTGAGGAAATCCCCATGTTTGTTTCTGAGACTCTCTCCCTTTATCCATAGGTTTTATTATTTCCGTTTTTGCAGATGGATAAATCTCCCGTCTCTCATGGAGTAATTTATCACTGATTTGCTTTACCAGTTTTTCGATTTCTCGGTCAGTCACATCATCCATGTAATATCTACCGCACATCTCATAATCTCCATTAACTAAGTTGCCCTAAAGTGTTTACACTAAATCAATACTCCTTATTGTTTCAGCTATATCTTGAATATCAGTAATCGCCAACTTCAAACTCTCTATCATACACTTCAAGCAAATTTCTCTCATTCTTACTTGATTCTCCTACACAATTCCAAATTTACCAGTCCAACGATATCGCAAACCACTAGCAATCAATTTTGAACTGTAATGCATGGCTCAGTAATTTTTCTGGTTCAACATTCCATTCATGCGCCAGTTTTCGCATATTATCGCTTATTAGATGTACATACTTTTCCTCCACCCTCGCTTTGTCTTCCGAGGAAATATACAGCAGATTGTTCAATCCGAATGGCTTACCTCCTAGCTTCTTCATCAACCCTATAGATGTCACATTTTCGGCATCAACTCTACTGAGATAATAATCAACCTTCACAATTTTTGCATATTCTGCCATAAAAATCAGTAAAGCGTTGTATCCTACACCTCTCCCGTGACATTTCTTCAAAAGCTCTATAGCTATTTCAGGAGTTGTGGTATCTATCTTTTTCACTCCAACATATCCACAAAACTCATCATCACTATATACAGACAAAAATAATGATGAATCGCATACCATCCTGCTCCATAAATTATTTGTGAACTCTTCGTCATCAAAGTAACCTTTCATGAAGGAGTTTTCGTATAGCACCTCCATGTAAATGTCATATTCGCTTTCCTCTATGAAACTTAAAACCAATCCGTTGCACCGAGCAAAAACACCTTCTCTAACCCTTGTAAAAATGGAGCTCTCCTTCATATCTGCTCCCCTTCCTCCATTTCCCTTTTTAAATATTATGTACTTCTCTAAAACAGTTCAGCCCTACGGTATCTTGAGCCAATAAAATCAAGCATCTAGCAAATTTAATTTTCCTTTGAAAATACTACACAAAGTCGAAAACCCCATATATCAATGGCTTCCGACTTTCTCTCTTATTATAGGTCAATTATTTGTCACTTTAACCGGTTTTCGACTGCTTAAAGATAGCGCGTGTAAATACTAAATATTGCTCTTTCGGCGATTGCAATCGTCGCATAGCATTCGACAGTTCTCGACCGTGGACTTACCGCCTTTACTCCACGGGGTTATATGATCTGCTTGCATACCGCTAATTTCATAATACTTTTTACACGTCGGACAAATTCCTTTTTGCTGTTCATACGCTGCACGCTTCATTTTTGGGGTAAATGCACGTATGCTCAATAATTTTTCAAGTTTTTTGTCCTCACCGCTTAACAAGTATTCGTATATACCAGAAAGCTTGGTTATGTCGTCGTCCTGCATAAGTTCTGAAATACGGATTTCAAGCTGTTTTGGGTCGTATTTTCCCGCACCATACTTATTGTAAAAAATACCCCATTCAAGCCCCTTCATTTCCTTTCGATACTGCGTAAAAGTCACTTTTACCCAATTTATGACAGACTGAAAATACAGCCACAACTCATTACAATTCGTGTCGTGTTGATGTGCCGCCATGTAATCCTCAATTTCTTTACCGTCGCGCGCCGCAATCCAGCGTATAGCGGTTTCAAGATGAATTTGGCGGTTAGCTTCTCCGTTAAGATATTCGCTCGCTATGGCTTGTGCGGGTCCACCTGTTTTGCTGAAGTACTTCTTGCTTTCAGTTAGCCATTGCCCCGTATAAATGGCGTTGCGTAACTCTTGTGCAGTAAGCTGTACCCCTGCAATATTGATTATTTTAAACCAGTCCAATTTTTGCTTATCCGTTCCTTCACAAATATAAATCATAAGGGGATAGTCTAAAAATTGCTGTTGCTCGTCTTTTGTTAGATTGTTAAAACCTAAATGGTCTATGGAAAAATCGCCTTGCGCATATTGGCAAAGGCTAATTGTACGTTGCTGTCCGTCCAGCACTTCAAAATTGCCGTCGTCACTCAAAACCCAATACATAACATTGAGCGGAAATTTCTTCATAACTGTTCGAATAACCTCATCACGCTGCATGGGCTTATAAATAAACTCGCGCTGAAAAGAGGGACGAATATTTAGTTTACCACCATAACCTACGACACCGTTTTCTGCACTGTCTTTGTACCCTGCAACCACCTCACGGATAGGAATTTCATGTAGTTTGATTTTCATTTCTCCGATATTCATTGCGCCTCCTCTTGCTTTCTACGTATCAATATTCTTGTATATAACTGCTTGCCATTTAACATTGCCTTTGCATAATCATATTCGTTACCGCCGCCACTGTTTAAAACACCGACTATAGAAAACTGTTCTGGACTATGCCTTGTCATAAATGTAATTGGTACGCCTATAGTTTCGTAATAATCACAAGGAATATCAGCTGTGTGGCTCACTTCTATTGCGTCATAATTATCGTATTTTGGGTAGGCACCAGATGAATATTCCCTAAACAGTGTCATATCTTCGTGGCGCTTCTTCATATCAAGATTAGTGAACCAACAAATATTACCCATACGTCGCCACTTTTGTCCTGTTTCATCAATCTTAAAATCTGTTTTCTTTTCCTCGTATGTATCTGGTACTTTAAACCAATAATGCCCTGCATTGTTACCGAGCCATACTTTGTCCGTCATAAACAAGGGAAATATTTCCTTATATTTTACCGCATTCAAGTTTCCAATTATTAAAAAGTTTTTGCCATATTCTATAAGTTGCGCCATATAATCTCGAAATAATGAAAAAGGTGGATTTGTAACAACTATGTCCGCTTGCTTTAAGAGTTCTACACATTCATCACTCCGAAAATCGCCGTCGCCCTGTAAAAGCGTCAAGGCGTTTTTGCGGTTTCTCAAAAGATATTCGACGTCGGCAAGATCTGTTCTCCCATCTTGGTTTTCATCTGTAACTTCGGTAATTTCTATTTTATAGGGTTTCTTTGTGTTTTCCTCTTTGCTAACGATAATTTCATCACCGAATAAATTCAACTGGGTATAGACTATAGGTGACGTTGCGTAGCAAGTCGCTATTAGCTTCTTCAGTTCCAACGAATTGAAATTTATAGCAAAATATTTAAAAAAGTTACTTTCAAATGGGTCGTCGCAATTACACAACACAACTTTACCCTTGAAATGCTCCTTGTAATGCTTTAACTCGCTTTCAATAAGCGATAATTGAGTATAAAACTCGTCTTGTTTATTCTTCGCTGAAGCGTTCAAGTTGCGATTTCCTGCCACGTTCATTTACCCCCGTTTCCCGCGACGCCTGTCATTTCCACAACGTCGGAAATATCACAATTCAATGCGGTACAGATCTTTGCCAACGTGTCCATTGACACGGTTTTATTTTTCCCCAACTTTGCTATTACGTTTGTGCTAACACCTGCCAACACTTTCAATTCAGTTTTTTTGATGCCTTTATCAATAAGCAACTTCCATAGCTTGTTATAACTGATTGTCACTTTATCAACCTCCTGTACCACAACATAACCAACTTATTTCACTATACCACACCCACCACTAAATACCAAACGAAAGTTTATAAATCGTGATTATTTCTTGATTATCTATTATTATGTCCTGTGATTCGTATGCAGCTTCAGCACTTTTGTACTCTTCAAACAGTAAAATACTCGACTAAAGACTTGAACTATGTAATGTATTTGATTGGTTTTCCCCGATCGACTTGCCCTATCCAAAAACACATCATTTTTCTCTATAATAAAAACTTACTACTGTATAGGATTTTTGTTATAATTTATCCTTTCATTACATCATAATCACAACCATCAAGCCATTCAGCCAACGGTGTATCCAAACACAGGTTCTTATATGTCATTTCTAAAATATCAAATACACTCTTTGTAAACTTATGATCTTCCCCAAACACCTTTCTACGTATCGTAAGGGCTTCCTTATACAACTTCACAGCCTTTAAATAATCTCCTTCAGTATTATAAACATCGCCAATATTTTTATAACTCGACGCAGTATCAAAGTGCGCCTTTCCTGATACTTTTTTACGGATTTTTAGTGCTTCACATAGCCATTCTAAAGCACAATCGAGCTTTTCCTGCCGGTAATAAACCAATCCAATTTCGTCATATGTAGAAGCGGTGTGTGGATGTTCCTTGCCTGGGTCCTTTTCTCGCACTTCTAACGCCTTATAAAGCCACTTTAAAGCATCTTCATAATCACCAATAAGAGAATGTGTACTCCCCATAAAATGCCATGTAGTGGCGTTCCGTGGGTGTTCCTTTTCGTATTTATTCTGAATGTCTATTGCTTCATTAAATTGTGCAAGAGCTTCTAAATACATGCCAAGGTTTCGATATACTGTTCCTATGTTGCATTTTATTAGAGCAATTGCTAAGTCATCATTTTCATCGAGGGACTCTCGAATTTCTAACGCTTCCAAATGCCACTTCAATGCTTCTGTATCGTTACCTATATTACGATATGCAACCCCAATATTATTAATGATAGTTGCTGAATTAGAGTGCACTCTTGTATTCACTTCTTCACAGATATTTAGAGCTTTTTTCCAATAATCTATCCCCTCTTGATGCTTTCCGTTGTAATAAAATCCACCTCCAAGTCTACTATATAGCGAATGCATTTTATTCTTTGATTCATTGTCTAAAAGCATTTCTTCAGCATAATGTAGCATTTTAATAATGTGTGGTGCATTTTGCTCAAACGCACTATTCTTTTCTTTATTACCGAAACTGTATCCAAAAACTTTATCTGCCATATTAAGGCAATGTGTAATCCATACTATATCTTTTGAGGCCTTATTACGCACAACCATTTGAATCAATCGGTGTATTGATATAATAAATCCCCCACTACTATCACGTGAAAATGATATTAATGAAAATCGCTTCAACCTATGAAGTAATTCAACTTGTTTATGAGCACTATCTGATTCGAGTTCGCTACATAAAGGGCTTGGTAGATGTTCTCTTCCATTAACAAGCATGGAATGAGGGATTTGATCAGGTGCCAAATATGCGCAAAGATTAAAAAGCTGGATTGCACTTTCAGATTCAGATTCAATTTTCTCTATCGATAATTGCCATGTTGTAGCAATTGTTCTTTTGAACTTATCTAAATCTGCACCCAAAATATCCAGCATATCATTAGGCAACAAATCTATGTATTGTGCGCAAGAAAGTTTGCAATAATCCATATATGCAATTGCATGCTCCAGTGCTAGTGGAAGGCGACCTAACATATTCACTAGCTTTCGAGCATCATCTTCTGTACTAGGTACTCTGCTTTGCAGAAACTTTATAGCATCAGATTCAGAAAATAAGTCTATTTCGATATGCTGCTCACTTATTTTGTCTTTATATTGCGATGTAATCAGGATATGTCCTCGTAAGTATCTACCACGAGGTAGAAAATCACTTAGCTTGTCAGAAAGACCTTCAGCATTTTCATAAATAAACAGATAGCGTTCATTATTTTCAAGCCAATTAATAGTATATCGTCGGATTTCCATAAAACTGTTCTCGTAGTCTTTTGAAATTCCAGTACGTATTGCAAATTCACGATAATCCGCATCCAATTCTTCCTCAGATTGCGCATTAACAACCCAAATATATCTATACTCTGAAATATGCTTGTCGGCGTATCTAAAAGCGAGTTGAGACTTCCCATATCCTCCTGGTGCAGTGATAGTAAGTTTGTTGCATTTTTGAAAAGCTACTTCAATACTTTCAATCAAACCCTCTCTATCGTAAAAGTGCTGGTTGGGATCAGGAAGATTATTTACAGGCACATATCTTGTCATTGACGGAAAAATCGTTTTTTCATCACTTTTATTGGAATTGTGAATCCTCTTCAGCTCCTCAAGAATCAAGTCTAATTTAGCACTTTGGATATCTCCTTTTGCATCTATAGATGTCAATTTACTTCTACTAAAATATTCCAGTGACTTTTTTTCCAATGCACTACAAATTGTCTCCATCAAGTTTGCTTTAATCCCATCAGGTACATCAACAGTTCTTGGCAAGATTCTATCAATGTTAAGTTCCAATTGACCACTAACACATCTAGCCATATTCTTTTGAACTTCTTTAGAATGTGAGGATAGGATATCATAATACGCCTTGTTGCTTGGTAGCTCAATGAACTCTTCATAAGCAACGTTTGATATCTCCTTTAGCTCTTTGGCATAATTTTCCCAGCTCGAACCACCTAATACTTTCTTCAAGCTTTTTGTAATTGTGATTATACTACTTATAGCACTTAAGTCCATTGCACAATTCCCCTCATTTCTCAGACATACTTTTAGTAGAAACAACCAGTTAACAAATTTTTTCTGAAACTGCCTCTAACAATTAACAAACTATAAATACATATAAATTAGTTGATGCTAAGTATATCATATCGCCAAACAAATCTACAATCATAAGTTTCAGATCAAATAGGTAAATAATTAGGTTATAATAGCATTAAAAACTTCAAAAAGCCAAATGGGTAAACGTGGACCATATGTTTGTACTAACCCACAAATAACGTAAAAATTCGCTGTGTCATTTAGAAACTTACTAAACTTCCTCCATCCTGATACATGAGAATTGTCTTTGATGATTCTCATTAACATAAGACGTTTTCGCCAACTCAATCCTTTAAAAGCTTTTGACTGTGTAAATTCAAGCAAAAAAAGTGTTAGCTCTTCATATTGTTGTGCTGTAACACTAGGGAACCTTTCATTAAAAGTTATTTGTTGGGTAACTGCCCCGTCACCACTTCCTTGCTTGGCATTCAAAAAAAACGAGCCGTCACCTGCTGATTTTGCATCGATTCTATAGTCAGGCATAAATTGTCCACCATGATGGATGATAACATTCTCAATGTGAAATGGTTTATTAGCCACTTTTCCGATATAATAATAAATCCCGAAAAGCTTAGCTGAATCAAAATCTTCATTTAGCTCTTTAATATATACCTCCTTACCTTGATCAAAACGGTTTAAAACAGTGGTATACTCAATCTTCCCAACCTTTCCCTCACTGTTTGCAATGTGCATATATTCTTCGGTCTTTATCCCTAATCTCTCTAAGATATACAGAATGCGATTGCGATATCTATGAAGCACTTCCTTCTCATCTTTGGATTTTGACTTAACATAAATATCTATCCTTTCTTCCTTAATATCCATTTCAACAAACACAGTAGCAGTACTACCAGCTGGTTTAAATACCGCTCCATATCGCCATGTATTCTCATAATCAATTTCGCCAAACATTCTAACCATTACTTGATACAATGCATTAAATGGAATAAACTCACTTTCCCAGGAAAGATGAAGAGTCGCCCTCTCTTTATACGATTTTGCAGTAGGAGGCATGTCCTTTGAACACATTAGTGGGATAAACTCATGATCCTCGTTTTCTGAGTCTAACTTATAGGATAGTTTAAAAATCCGCATAACAAAAAGAATGTATTCTGCCTCTTTTTCTGAGTATATCATTCCTTCTATTACGTCATTCTCATGGGAGCGATTCAGTATATCATAAATGTGCTTATGGCTGATGATTCCATTGTTATCTCCTGCACGATTTATTAAACGATAGATTCCATTTGTCAACCAATCTGGCTTTAGTATAGTATAACCTTCCATACTGGGGCGCTTCTCTTTTCCTGGCTTATCCTGATAGTAGAAAGAAACACCCAGGGTCTTAAAATACTTCAATAAACCAACTTGTACCTCTTGACTATCAATACCATAATGCTCACACATTTCTCTGTACACGTCGTTATGAATGTAGTACTCCTTTGTTTCCCCAATACTGTCTTTGACTTTTTTCATACTCATATTGAACTTATAATTATACCCTTCTGTTTGTTTGGCACACTCCATCATGGATTTAGCAAGCCTCGAAATATTCAAATTTTCTCGAGCGGAGGTTTCAAAGTAATCGTAGATAACATCTGGGTATTTTTCCTTTAATTTTTCAATTGGAATTGATGTGTATGGTTTTCTATCATTCTTATTTACTACTATGATTACATCGGATCCTGGTGCAAAGGATTGAACAACATCAAGCCAATGCAAAGCCTTGCGATCTATAAATGTATTTTCGCGTCCACTTAACACAATGACGTAGACACAACCACTTGTTAAAAAGCAGTTATGCATGCTGTGCATAATTTCCTGTCCACCGAAATCCCATATTCGAAGTGTACCCTCGAATCCATCTGGTTGCCAATCTTCTATTCTTATACCATCAGTCGATTTTTTATTGGGATCGAATCTATCAAACATCATACGATCTATGAGAGAGCTTTTGCCAACCTCACCATCACCTAAAAAAATCACTTTACACTCTCGTAATGGTATATGTTCACCATGGTAATATGCCTCTATCAGTTCATGAGATTGTTCGAAGAGAGAGATGTCCATCTTGCTGAGTGTAACTCCATAGATTGAAACTTCTTTTCCATCGTTTATCAAACTAACTTGATTGTTGAACGGTAACGTAAGCTGTACTATGGAATGGGGAATTATCTCCAAATCAAGGCGGGATATAACCAGCCACAAAAGTGAATGCAAGTTATTAAAGCAATTCGGAAGCTCTGTAATCTCGTTATATGAGCAATCAAGTGCTCTTAAGTTTGTGAGGTTTTTAATCCACTCAGGTAGATTTTTAAGGTGATTACCTTTTACATTCAATAGAGTCAGATTGGTAAGGTTTTGCATCCAATCGGGTAGATTCTCAAGTTCATTATTTCTTATGTCTATCGAGGTTAAATTAGTAAAGTTTTGTATCCATTCAGGCAAACTCACTAGGTTATTAGCGCTTATATTCAGCGAAGTTAAATTAGTAAGATTTTGTATCCAGTCAGGCAGATTGTTTAGGTTATAACCACTTATATCCAACGAAGTCAAGTTCGTCAGGGCTTGCATCCAATCGAGTGGTTTGCTCAGATAATTTACGGTTACATTAGTAGATATTTCAATATGATAAGGTTCAATGAATCTGTACCGATTATTCCTATAGTTATCTTCACTTATACTCAACGAAGTTAAATTTGAAAGATTTTGTATCCAATCAGGTAGATCTTCAAGGTGATTGCAACTTATATCCAACGAAGTCAAATTAGTAAAGCTCTGTATCCAATCGGGTAGGCTTTTTAGGTCATTGTCGCTTATATCCAACGACGTTAAGTTAGTAAAGCCTTGCATCCCACCGGGTAGGTTTTTAATATGATTGTTGCTTATATTCAAAGAAGTCAAATTGGTAAAGTTTTGCATCCAATCGGGTAGATTTTTAATATGATTGTTGCTTATATTCAAAGAAGTCAAGTTGGTAAAGCTTTGCATCCAATCGGGCAGATTCTCAAGCTTATTGTCGCTTATATTCAAAGAAGTCAAATTGGTAAAGCTTTGCATCCAATCGGGTAGATTTTTAATATAATTGTTGCTTATATTCAACGAAGTCAATCTGGTAAGATTTTTCATCCAATCGGGTAGATTCTCAAGCTCATTTTCGCTTAAATCCAATGAAGTCAATCTAACAAAGTTTTGTATCCAATCGGGCAGATTCTCAAACTCATTGTCGCTTAAATCTAACGAAGCTAAATTAGCAACGTTTTGCATCCAATCGGGCAGATTCTCTAAAAAATTTCCACTTATATTCAACGAAGTCAAATTAGTAAAGTTTTGCATCCAATCGGGTAGATTCTCTAGACCATTGTAGCTTATATCCAACGAAGTCAAATTAGTAAAGTTTTGCATCCAATCGGGTAGATTCTTTAGGCCAATGCCATTTATATACAATGAAGTCAAATTAGTTACGCTTTTCATCTCATCAGGTAGGTCAAGCATTCCATTGAAACTTATATCCAGTGATGTTAAATTAGTACATTCTCCAATCCTACCAGAAATAGCTGTTAGCATATTGTCACTGACATTAAGCCGCTCAAGTCTGTTGAATGTCGCGATTTCTTCTGGTAGAAACTTAATGCGAGTATGATTAATAGTAAGCTCTTTTAAATCCACAAAACGTAATAGCTCTTCTGGAAAAGTTAATAGTCCGCACGAAAAGATATAAAGTTGTGTTACCGTCGATGGCAGTAATTTCAGTAGTGGAATTAAGTAATCTGCACAACTGACAAAACAAGCGGTCTCGAGTGATGCAAAGTCATCAGATGTAACTTCTTCAATTGGAAAATTGGAGCCAAGTGACTTAAAGCATGCCTTTGAGATAATGCTGTTTTGATTGTATACAAAAGTTGTTTTTTTTGCTTTGTTAAAAACGTCGATGTGATTGATTGTTTCCATATGTATAGTGTCATACGGAAAATTTAAACCATCAAGCTTTCGTAATAAGTTCATACTATCCCCTTTCTGATGAATACAAGGCACGTCCTTAATATGCCCTGTTATGGTGTTTTTTTGCATGTGTTAATTATATATCTTTTTACATGTATTTACAACTTCTGAGAACATCAACTCAAGGGCGGTTTACATAATGCATTTTATCCTTGAAAAAACGAGCAATATCAATACAGAAATAACTAATAAAAGCTTCAGTCCTACAAGTTAATCCTGAAGCTTTTTCATAGTCCTTTATATATCATAAGTGTCTAACAAGCTTCTTCAAAAAGTATCACTCACTGCAAAATATATTTTCAAATACTATTTTTACTTGTCAATCAACTAGATATAGCTTCTAGATTCTTTCATCGCTCGTAGTCAAGATTCTCTTTAATTACCGATTCCTAGTAGCTCTACAGGATTGACATATCCACCCCAATAGTCCGTTGTGTTCATCATGATGTTTAAATGCAAATGTACGCCCGTGCTTACTCCTGTAGTTCCCATAATTGCTATTTGCTGCCCAGCTATCACTCTGTCTCCTACTTGCACTAGGTTTCTCTGATTGTGTCCATATCCACTGAAAGTCGTTGCATCATGTTGGATTACAATATAATTCCCATATCCTCCTGCCCATCTAGATAGCACAACTGTACCATCGCCAATGGCATAGATCGGGGCACTGGGTATGTCTGTGGCAAAATCAGTTCCCTCA
>JGI20163J15578_10000429_pt1 | contig 17401 bp, 7 predicted proteins | sample TergutCu122P1_FD_15578 | JGI IMG/M metagenome (IMG submission 15578)
AACAATAAAGCAACAGGAAAAGGTGAACTCTTTGCAATTTTTAATCGAGAGAAAAACACCTGGTATTTTCCTGAAATCGTCAATGCCATTATGGAAGGAGCGACAAGCAATACCTACACAGACAAGATTCATACTCCTTGACAAAGGGAGTAAGAAGTGCTTAAATAAAGACTAAGAACTGTTATTATTTTGGAGGGTTATCATATGCAAAGGAACCGTAGTCGCAAAAGAGATGCTATAATCGAAAAGATTCGCCAAACCGACTGCCACCCAAGTGCAGAGTGGATATATCAGGAGCTTAAGCCAGAGATCACGGATTTAAGCATGGGCACAGTATATCGCAACTTGGCTCTATTTAAGGAAGAAGAGTTGATTATGTCTGTTGGAACAGTGGCAGGGCAAGAGCGCTTTGATGGTATTACAGAACCTCATGGGCATTTTATCTGTAATGGTTGTCATTCAATTACTGACATTAATCTGCCCGTAGAACAGTCATCATTAATTGCTCAATTAGAAGAGTCTAAACCTTTTGTCGTAGAGAGAGTGGATTTGACCTTTTATGGGAATTGTGATTCCTGTGTATAAATCTGAGGGATACCATTAGTTTTTTTATGGGATACTTTGGCAAGACCTATTGTATAACATTAAAAATCCTTGAAGTGTACCTCACTATATGGATTTAAAAGGTAAACTGTACCCTAATAGCAAGACACAGAAAAAGGCTGTGTATGCTATTAGGGTATTTGTTTTAGTTCCTTTAGTTTGAGAGTTCTCCAAGTATAGTTGTCAATGTGGTTGTAGCACTATCGATTTCAATTTGTGTTGCATTTGGATTATTGCGAAGGGATATTGCCAATCCAAGAGTGCTGCGGAAGTTTGTCCACTGGGCTCTTGGAATATTGCCTTGACCAAGGCTTTCTCGGTATTGCCCTTGTGCAATGGCATCCTCTAAAGCATTCCAATTTAGGGTTGGAGTAGAATCGATTGGAACAAGATTGTCAATTGCCGCCCACAATCTGCCAGTAATGTTTTCTATATCAGTGGGGCTGGAGTTAATCTCATCAGCAATGGCAATTGCCACCAAGAGCTCCGACTGCATCATTGCCCAGCTGGCACGAGTAAATTCTCTAAAACTCAAAGCTTGTGCATAAAGAATCGCTGCCTGTAGTGCAGGATCTCTCCCATGGCCCTCTTGAAGGGTGTCCACAGCTAGCCAACTCAGTAATGCACCTTGTGCATTGGTCTGAGGCCGATTGATAGAGTGTACACGGTAGATGACAACGGTATCTTCAGTAAGAGTAAATTCCCCTGTGAATGTACCGGTCATCCACTGATTAGCAGCACCTGCAGGGAAAGTAATGCTACTTGGGGTAAGGAGAATTTCACTTTCATTAGTTCCAAGTTGAATGGTTGCAGAAAGTGTACGGGTTGGTGCATTCCACCATTCTTGGTGACCAGATGTGATCCGATGAGTCCCTGCAGGAAGAGGTAGATAATAGGTGACATTCCAATCAGCATCTTCATTGCTCCAGTGACCATAAGTCCATACACTGTTGCCTACATTGGCAACACCTCTAGAATCAGAGATGGAGCCGTGTCCCCAAATAAAACCTGTAGAGACTTGGTCAGGTAGGTTATTCAGTAAACGATCTCCAATTGTAGCAGAAACTCCATCAAAGAAGATGGTAGAGCCACCAACAGCGTAGAGCACATTGGGGCCGATAGCATCAATGTAATACACTGTATTTGTGGGGATACGCATAATTTGAACAGAAAAGTTTCTGCCTGTTTCTGTTATGATGCCAAGAGCGGCAAAAGGAATGAAGTAATCATAATTTATAGCATCCCTAATCGCGGCAGAACCCCATGTTACAGCTATGTCTACGCCTTCCATATCTATAAAGTCTGGAAGGGTATCCTGGCATGTAATAGCAATTACTTGAGGCAAGGCCAAAGGAGCTCTTCCCAACAAACGCAAGTCCTCTAATGTCCAGTCAGACAGGTTTAGAATATTGAAATTACCACGATCGGGATCAAATTGTACAGGAATCCAGATGTGATTGGACCAAGGGGATGCAGAGCCACCTGATGGAAGAGGAGAAGGGTCAACAGGAGCATTAGGTGCGTCGTCAACAAGCCAACGATTGCCCATAAATATAAACAGACCATTCTCTTTGTCGTATGGGAAGACATAGGTACTTTGCATACCAAAAGTAGCTCCCAAGCGAGTGTCAGAACCTGGTATTACGGGATTGCCTATATATTGCCAAGAAGACAAGATATTGTTGCTTCGGAAATTGAAATGTCTTGCAGCAGGACCAAAAACTCCCCAGCCGTGGGTGCCAGAGTTGACCATGTAATAGGTGCCATCAAAATGAAAGACTGCCTGGGCTTCTTGAGCAGGTACTCCGGAAAAAACACGCTGCTGGAAATGGCGACCGTGAACTAGCTCATCGGCATAATGGGTATTAAGATTATTATCTCTTGATATAAAAGGTATCTGAGGTGCTGAAAGTCGGGTAAAGCAAGGTGCCAAGCGACTAATGTAAGTTTGGGCATTCATTTCACTGGAATATACTACATAAGCAACTTGACCTTGAACTGGTTGATCTCCTTCTAGTACAGGGTTACCACGATGATCCAAGAGATTACCTGTAGTGGTAAAAGCAGTCATATCTCGTGATTCACCTTGACGTTGAATGTTTAAAGCATGATTATTACCACCAATGGTATTCATTGTTGATTGAAGCCAGTTACCACGAGATACATTGACCAATCTGAATGGACCAAAGGGGCTGTCTGAAACAGCAAAGCCAATGAGAGCACGAGTATAACGGCTAGAGTTCATACGAAGGATTTGCTCTTGGTCTTCAACTTCTCTAAGCCAGCGAGAGATATTAAGATCACTAGGGCCATCGGCATGAAATACAATAACATATTGCTGGGCTTCCTCATTGAACAGCATTTTTGGACGTTCAACAATGTTGTAATGCGAATATAGATTCTCAAAAGCCAATAGCAAATGGTCCATGTAAAATTCGTTAGGATTATCTTGCCTGCGGTAAGCCAATAGGAAATGATAGGCTTGATGAATATCGTCTTGACTTACCATATTTCCATGAGAATCAGTACCAGGCCCATTCATTTCTGACCATTCCTTTAAAAGAGCCAAGTTGTCTAGATGAAGCTCAAATCCCCAAAAAGTACGTGTCTCATCAGTAGGTCCTGTAATGTTAGGGCTGGAAGCGGTTCCGCCACCTACCAAATCCCATATAAAATTAGAACCGTCAACACCATGGGCAGCGTCTGCAACTCCTTCCACATGAGTGGAGCGAACAGGCAACATATCGTGAACATGGAAGATAACACCCATGCATATCCAGTTGAGTAAATCCCTAGAAACATAAGCAGTCATGCCATCAATAGGTCTTGCGGAACGTGTTTTGTCCTCTCCAATCCATATCCACCAATCATCTGTACCTGTAGTCTCATCGGCAGGAACAATAATCGTTCCTACACCAACGGTGGCGGTGTTGGTTTTCCAATAACCATTTAGGGGCTGTACTTGGCCACCGTGGGATTGGATTAAACGGCCATTATTGTCACGCCAATCATTCATAGGCACTGCCGCTTGTCCTCCTGGAGGCAAGGCACCATAAGCACGGAAATGGTAATTGAAGCGATGAAAACCATCTGTGCCAAAAAAGGTATCGTAGTCAAAGGTTCTTCGTAAACGATAGCCGATGATTCGATCAATGATAATGAAGTTGCCTTGAATGATTTCAAGTACCTCATCAGTGGGGCTTGTTACTCCTTCAATAAGGGATCTTGTATCCTGAATGAGGTGATTTAAATAAACCAAAGTATTTATAGGATTATCATTGTCAACGACGAGAGTTCCACCTCGCCTATCTATATCAGCTAGTAAATAATTGATGCGAGGGGTGAAGGCGTCCAACTCTTCATTCAGAGGGACTCTAGGGTCCTCTCTTGTAAGTTCCACCGTAAAGTTGACCAGACTCCCGTCTCCTTTTGTAACAGTAACAGGAATTAAGTTGAGACCAAAGTTTAGAGGAATTGGTTCAGTTTTTGTACTGCTACTTACTTGGAACCCGCCAATGGTAATGGACTGATAGTCACGAAGGCCCGAAACAACAGAGAGTCTGGCGGAGTCATCTTGAGTTGTACCAGTGAAAGTAGATTCTGTAGCATCAAAGGTCATGGAGACTTCTCCTACACGGTCATGGGCAAATAACCTTCTGATAGGCTCGTTTACAACAAGGGTAAATTGTGGTCGTTGATTGACGCTACCAGTGGAGTCAAAGACTCCTATCATTTGAGAGTCCGCAAGCATAGCAAGTTCAAGTATAGATTCAGGGTTCTCCCAAAAATAATCTGATAAATCAAAGAAAAGAGGTAAGCCGTTGGCTGCTGTTGTCGTAATAAGGTTTGAGGTGGCGACGTGTGCTCTACCTGGATAACGTGCTTTGATGGGAACTGCATTTGCACCGTATATTCCATTATACCCTCGAAGATTTGTGGGAAGTGGATGATCCAAGCTGAATAAAGATACCGAGAAAGGTGCTTGGTTATGAGTGTCTCGTATAGTGAGATGAAGTTGCAAAGTGGAGACAGTAAGTGGATCAATGTGGTCAGGAATCTCTAACCGAAAATAGGTTTTGCGACCAGCACCAACAACACCAGTATTGTTATTAGGGATACCTGACCAATAAGACGCAGGATTGGCCAAGAAGCCATCACCGCCTCTTCCGTTAATACCACCACCTGTACCGGCACGAATTACACCAGCAGCAAAGTTGCCTTCCCCAATTTGAGCGTAGTGGGATGATGGAATGAGAACAGTATAGCTTTCATCGTAGTCCGCTATTGCAAGAACAAAGGTTGAGGATAGCCCTATTGTAAGTGCAAGGAAAAGTAGCGCTAAAAACATGGATTTTCTTTCCGAAACAATTGAATTTTTCACTTTTTATTCCCCCTTCTTTAGAAAGTGTACAGTATTAGTAAGCACATTTTAAACGGAATCAGACCTATATTTTGCCAATAAACTTAACATAGTGAAATAAATATGTCAACAAAAAAAGCAGAATCGGTCAGTTATCAGCAGTATAGGATATTGAATATCCATTTTCAATTAATATATACTATGGCTAAAATTTAGAACGATTATTAATAAGGTAAACGGAGAGTTGACACTACTATTTTAGTGAAGGAGGGAAAAGTGAGAAAATTATTGATAACATTAAGGCGAAGGCGCATAATGGCCATTTGTATAGCAATGGTGCTGGTTATTTCTTCTATTTCAAAGTTAGCATTTGCAAATGAAAACCAAAGAGAAGGGAGCATTGTACCTTTTCTAGACATACCATCCAATTATTTTTCTTTAGGTATCGTTGCAGTGCCTGTAGGAGGAGGGCCACCAAGCCAAATTGTATCAGGAAGCACGATCATTGACATCAACTGGAGTCAAGAAGTCATTGATGCAGTAGAAAATTTGCCACCATTTGGTTTAGCACCAGATCCAAGCCTTGGTGGTGCTGCATTTACAGCTCCTGCAACATTTACACCCTTAATGCCGCCAATGAATAATGTGGGGGCACGTTTTATTGCTATACCAGCAGATACACATTTTTTTATTGATTCTATAGGACATTTTTCTAACCCAACAGGTAGCCAGGTAAATCATAATGCTTTGAATGGCATAACACCCACTTGGCAAGGGGTTGCAAATTTGTTAGGGAGTCAGCTTATTAACAGAGAAAGAGCTGACCAGTTATTTACTGGGGAAGCAACCTGGGGGCACTCCAATATTTCTGGGAATTCAAGTATTAGAAATATAATGGACGGTGGTCGTGGTGGAGCTCCCAATCGTTTGTATGATCCATGGATATATGGACTTATGGACGGGGCTGCTGCAGGAGGCCACAATGGTCGTATCCTTTACCACCTGCCTCTTCCACCAGGGGAGTGGACTTTGTCCTCCGGTCATCAAGAGTGGTGGACGAATCAGGTTCGTAACAAGGAAGCTCATGTCTCTATTGATAACGGAGCCACATGGATTTCTTTAGGGGCAGCACCAGGATCTCTACCCTTGAATCCATGGAGTAATCCCGCTCAATTTTCTACTCGTATTGCTACTGTGGACTTTACCATAACAGAGCCAACTACCGTAATCTATCGTTTGCAAAGAGCGGCAGGTGCAGGTGGAGGCAATCCATTAATCAGTTGGCTTGCAGTAAATGGTACACCGGAAGCCACACAAATTGTCACGTTGAATGCAAATAGTGGTCTTTTTGATGACGATTCTTCAACTCGGGAAACGAGACTACTCATTCGTGACAATACCTATGCTGAACTTTATCTGCCCATTCATATTCCTCAGCGAGGCGGTTTTCTCTTTGACGGTTGGTTTACCCAGCCAACAGGAGGCACAAGAGTGGAGGAGACAGATGGAGTAACCAGTGAAGAGACTCGTACTCTATATGCTCAGTGGCAACCAGACGGAACTCCTGGTCAGAGGATTACTCTTGAGGGCAATGGAGGTAGGTTTGAAGCAGGTTCCCTAAGTAGAGAGTTGTTCTTAGAATATCCAGGGACTTATGAGGAACTTTTCCTTCCAGAGAATACTCCCATAAGGCCAGGCTATGACTTTCTGGGTTGGTTTACCGCTTCTGTAGGTGGGGTTCAGATTCTTGAGGATACATCAGTTACTTCTGCCGCTTTGCGTACTTTATACGCTCAGTGGGAAGCGGGAGATACGGTTCAAGTTATTTTTGACATGAATCGCTATTTTTACACAGGTGGAAACAATGAACGTGGTCAAACTCACCCTACTTTAAGACGCCCACTAAGGGAAGTGGTTCATGTAACAGTGGATGCAGAATATGGGTCGTTTCTTGAGGCGGCTTATGAAACTCTCATTACCAGGCACCGTGGATTAACAGTGGCAAGAGGAATGTATTTTACTCCTCCAGCCAACCAAGGTGCTGGTGGTAGTACAGATAATAATTCTTTCAGAAACAGACCAGGGCCTGTAGATTTAGAGCGTAATTTTGAGTTTATAGGATGGTTTACTGCTCCCATAGGAGGAATACAAGTATTACCAGAAGAAATTGTATCTGGTACACCTCGCACCTTATATGCTCAGTGGTCTATTCCAGTAGTGATTGATGGTAATGATATCTTAGAAACTGCTTACCTTACTCGCAGTCTTACCTATAAGGGTGCAGGGGTTCTTTCTGCCAATTCAACTTCTGCTCTTTTAATGGATTACAAATACATGAATCCAGAGGCTTATAGTGAGCTAATGGAGATCCTTTTTGGTGGTGATCGTCCTCTTATGCACCGTGTAAAGGTAGAGATTGGGAATGACCGTAATACCTCTACTGGACCTGATCCTTTAACCAAACGTTATCTAGACGATCCTGTGAATGTGGCACGTCACCCTGGATTCCAACTTATGGCGGATGCTATTGCGGTGAATCCAGAGGTAAGAACCAGTATTTTACGTTGGACCTTACCACCTTTTGCTCAAGGAGGGTCAGGAGATTGGAATGCACAACATAGAGATCGAATGTGGGAATGGTATAGGGATCTTGCATTAGAAGTTTATCGCCAGTACGGATTCATGATTACTTATATTGCTCCAGATCAAAATGAAGGTGGACCAAACCGAGCTTGGCAGCACGGATTCCTTGATTTTCATGTGGATTTTGCCAATCGAATTGCCAACGAATCCTCTACCACTTTCCAAAGTGCCCAGGAAGAGGCCTTATTTAGACAAATAAGAATTACTGCTTCAGACGAATACACTCTTTCTAATATGGGGCCTCGTCTGATTCATGGAACGACTGGTGGCACCCAAGGTGGAATTACCATTCCAGCTCGAACAGGGGCACAGCTTCGCGCAGCCTTGCCAGCAGTGAATTATCACTACAATGTATATGATGACAATGTAGAATATCGTATTTATTATGACCCTAATACCAGTGAACTAATCCCCGTTGCGGTAGGGCCTCCAGCGTCTATTGCTCATGTTGCTTCATTGATCCCCACCCAAGAGGAAAGAGATGAATGGGAGTATCAAAGAACAATATTTGGTAGTTTTACTGTGCTCTCAGATATTTTTAACATTGAGATATGGAACAGTGAGAAGCAAGCTACTTTCGGAAACACGGCTTTTAGACCAAATAATAATATCGATCAAAATATAAGAGCAAATCCAGACCCAACCCACGGTGAGCCAGCTTTTACAGGTTCTACAGGTATAGGGGGAATCATTAGTGCCCTAGAGATGGGTAATGCTCAAATCAAGAGTTTTGTAGAATCACGTCGTACCCACTTTATCTATCAACCAGCTATTAGTGCCCATTATTACGGTGGAGAATGGGGCTGGAAAGAATTGGTGGCGGCTCGTGATCCTTGGTCAGGATGGATCCATTATGATCCTGCTCTTTATATTCTTCGCCACTTTAGCTGGTTTGCCCAGGAAAGTGGTTGGAATAACTTTGATGGAGAAGGGAATCCAACCACCAATGTGTGGCATGCTATTCCTGGAGCTTCTGCCAGTACCTCTGTACTTCGTAGCCCTGCTCACGGAAGAGATGGAGCTGCAAATTTTATGACCTTGGCACCACGAGATGCTTCCGAATTCTCTACGATTATCATTAACGATAGTCCTTTCCTGCGAACCTATACTTTTGATGTAAGGAATATGGACTTTGCTGGTGGAGTAGAGCTTCCAGCTCTTGAAGTGTGGGAAACTCGCGGGGGAGATACCCAAGGAGGAGAAGCCTTTAATGCCAATTACATGCAGTTCATTGGAGAGTTAACTGCGGATGGTGAGACAGGGCTTTATACTCTTGTGATGAATCCTTGGTCCATTGTTACAGTAACTACCCTTGACAATCGCAGTTGGATAGCAGGCAATGAACTTGGAGCACTTCCAGTATCCGAAACTCGTAATCGTGAAGTTTTGGACTTGCGTAATCCTGTACAAGCAGCACGTCACGCTGATCATATTCAAAGTGCAGTAAGCCATTGGGCGGAAGGCACTGCTAGTGCTCCTTTAGAGATGGACAATGTACTATGGGCAGATAGCTTTAACTACGTAGGTAGAAAGGTACCTTCTGAATTTGGAACCAATGTGGATGCTTATGAAGCCGTTGCAACTCCAGGATATGAGTGCTTTATGATTTCACGTGGATACAGAGATTTAAGCAACTACTTTGCTTATCCAAGGAGCCAGCATGGTTTTTATCCACTTCTGTTCCACAACCGTCAAGGAGCTTTAGAGGTAGTCAATAGCCCTAATGTAGGCTGGGCTCTTCGTCAAGCGATAAATGCTGGTACAAGAGGGGGGACGGGGAATGCCTGGCATGGAGGCGATCCTGTTGCATCGGTAGGGGATTACCGCTGGATGAACTATCGGGCATCTGTTGACGTTGCTTTTCATAGAGGGCAGCTTACACCTCCAGTAACCGCTCTTCCAGGTGCAACCAATGCTGCAGGAGAAAACTATGCAGCTCTTGGAATCCGTTTCCAAGGTGGTGGTTTTGGCTCCCCTGGTCATGCCCATGATGGAATTGGAGCACGTACTCCTTACTTCCTACACTTTAGACCCACAGGAGAATGGTTCTTGCGTACATGGACTTGGGGTGGTGGAAATATTCGCGCTACAGGTAACATCACCACTATGGTAGATGAAGATGGGGAATTGTTGTTTCCAGACTTTGTACCAAATGCCACCGACCAATGGGTTAACTTGGCTCTTCAAGGGGCAGGAAACAGAATAAGTGCTTATATTGATGGAATTGAAGTGGCTGTATTCTATGATGAAAATAACTTATATCGCAGTGGGCGTGTACAACTAGGTTCAGGTTTCCACCATACTTATTTCCGTAACCTACTGGTGGAGGCGGTAGATGGTTTTGCACCCTATTATAGCTATGTGAAGGATGATTTAGAGATGCATAACCTCTCCAATCCTCCACAACCTCGTTTAACCTATAATGACAGATGGTTACACACCAGTGGGCGTGGCATGTACAATCTTCAACGAACCTTGTCCGAAACCACAGGAGCAGGAGCAACACTAGAATACATCTTCACGGGTACGGGTATCGATCTTCTAGGTTATCTAGGAGGAGGGGGCACAGCAGCAAATATTGCAATCTTCTTAAATGGTCAGTTATTAGAACCTACCATTCGAGGGATTCCATCACAAAATATGTTCCAAACCTTAGTTCTTCGTGGTTTACCATATGGTGAGCACACAGTACGATTTGAAATTCTAGAAGAAGTTAGATTTATTGTAGATGGAGTTGCTGTTGTATCTGGTGCAGTGACTAATCCTGAGGCAATAGACGATACAAGGTTAGTAGCAGCACTTATTGCGGCGGAAAAGATTGTTGTTCCAGGAGATTTACCTGCAGGTCTTCAGGAGACATTTGCTACTTTAATCACAAGAAGCAGTACAACCAATGACTTCTGGGCATACTTTGTAAAGTTGAGACAACATGCAAGAGACGCAGTAGCAGATCCAATAGCATACGGACTATGTCAAGAAGGTGCAGACCAAATTGCTGACAGGTTACTTGGGGCTTTAGGCTTAGAAGACACAATAGGCATCATCTCTGAGATTATTGGTATTCCAGAATCGGTACTTACTCGAGATATCATCAAACTTAATGCTGTTGCCGAGATTATACCTGCTAATCCTTTCCACCCAAGTATAAGTTGGGAAATCATAGCTGGGAACTCATTTGGTAGTATAGTGAATGGAGTGCTCTCCTTTGAACAGCCTGGTGTTATAGAACTTAGAGCCACAGTGCCAGGAGGAATGAGAGATGGTAGTGACTTTGTTCAAGATTTTGAAATTATTGTCAATGGATATCGGGAGATTCATGGATTTTTCCATGCTGCTGATATTGCCAACTTTGGTATAGGTAGCCTTGATTTACCTCAGATTCGTGTGGGAATCGGAGGAAGAGGGGCAGGATTCTTGAATAACCCTTCAGACTGGTGGTCTGGAATTAACAATGGAAACAGCCAAAATGCAGGGGGGAATCGTGGGGCATTTATCCGTATGACCATTCCAGAGGAGATAGATCCTGCTAATATTTATCATCTAGAGTGGCACTTTACGAATTTCCATGCTCATAATCAAGGTGCTCGTTCTCTTTCATTGTTCAGCTTATTGAATCCACTTCCAGAGAATCTGGAACAATATCATGGAGTGTTTGGAGGAACAGGTTCCCTTGGTGCTGCGCAAATTAAAGCACGTTATCCAGGAAGAGCCCATGCGGCTACATCAAGTGTAATCGATGGTGGTTCTGGATTACAAGGGACTCCATTAACCTTCAATTTGACGGATTATGTAAGGGCGAACCCCCAGCAGATGTATGAATTTACAATGTTAGCAGATGCAAATATGCTTGACTTATTTGGTGTAACTGCGACAAATGAAGCTTTCCGTCCACAATGGAGGATTACAATTGCAATCCCACCAGGACAAGGGGTTGATTCGAATCTGCAAGCAGCAATAGATTATGCACGAGCTTTAAATGCCAGTGATTTCACTCGTGCCAGTTGGGCGACAATGCAAATGGAGTTGCTTGAAGGGATTGCAGTTGCCAATGATGGAAATGCTAGTCAAACTGAAATTGAAAATATTACCAGTAGGTTGTGGGTGGCAATTGACAATCTTGTGAAAGTAGGGGGAATTCCTGTGTTGAATTGGGATGCCTTGGACGATGCCATTGAAAAAGGACAACAAATAGAAAGTCAAGGGCAAGGAGGCATTCCAAGGGCTCAATGGACAACATTTCGCAATACACTGTTAGAGGCAATAAATGTTCGAAACGACCCAAATGCCACACAAACTCAGATTGATGAAGCAACTGCTGCTTTACTGACAATAATCAACAGTTTGTCTCACTAATAAGTAGCGAAATTGCTAAAGAGGAATGCTCTACTCTCTTGCCAAACAAAATTACTAAAGGCTGGCTTTAGCCTTCGACGGTAATAGATTTACGCAACTATTAATTCAAAGGAAAAAAGGAGAATGGTTATGCAAAAATTAAAGAACAAAAAACGACTTACAGCAGTAGTTATTGTTTTTCTACTCACCTTCATGGTTGGAGCTGCCTTTGCTGCTACACCTGGTGCTCTTCAGACGACAGGGACAATCGGTATTGGTGAGCCAACAGATCCAGAACTTCACGTGATTTGGACCAATGCAACCCCAGTAGCAAACTTAGCCGTTGCTGAAGTGAACTCAGCGATAATTACAACAGGTGCTGCAGTTTTCACTCTGCCAGGTCAACCGGATCAACCTGCCATGGGACCTTTTACAGCCAATCATAGGGTGAATTGGTTTGTTGGATTTAACAGTGCTGGGACAGTTACGCTGAACATGGTAGCTCAAAACGTAGGAACATTACCTGCTTCAGTGAGTCGACCCACAGGCAGTCAGGTAGGGGCTCTTGCTTGGTTTGATGATGATCCTGATTTTGTGGACATATTCACCGTAACGGTTTTAGAGCCTCAAGCCACCTCAGGCAATGCACCTCTTGCTTGGCCAATTGTGCTTCAACCAAATGAAACGGTGAATGTACAAGTAACTCTTGCATGGGATGGCACGATTCCTCCAGGTTTGTTTTCAGCCATTCAAGCAGCAAGTTTCCCACCAGTATGGGGTCCTGGCAATGTATTTGCTCAAGGAGAAGTTCTTTATGGTTATGAATGGACCAATAGCTTTGTTTTCAGCCTTCCATATGTACTTGCACCTTAGAAAATGGGAATATATTTGTGATATAACTATTAAAAGAGTTTAGAATCAACAAGCAATCCACAACATGGTGGATTGCTTGTTGAACAAAAAATAGTTATTGAGGAAGAAGGGCATGAAAGTTAGTAAAAATAATCATGGATTAATGTTAACGATAGTGTTTTGTGTGGCTTTAGTAGCTCTGCAAATTGCAGCCATGCTGGTTCCTGTTGCAATTTTTCCTATGTTCAACTTATTTGTGCGTCCATTAGTATTTGCTTTGTTGGCAGTAATGGTATTTGCCATTATGGGGCGAGATGAACGACCTATCCCAAACAGTTACACGGTTAACCTAATGGCAGTTTTTGCAGTAGGTCTAATGAGTATGACATTCCTTATTTTTACATTTATATTTGGTTTGGTAATCAACCCCATGGCATCAAATCTGGTGGTAATTGGCAATAATTTGTGGAGCTTTGGTTCGGTAGTCTTATTGGGGGAATACATCAGGGTAAAATTGATTAAAAGTACAAATATGCAGACTCAAACAGAAGTTGTGATAGGGTTAACTTTGGTGTTAGCCTTTGCCTATATGAGTGGGGTGCGAGCACTGATTACTTCGGGAATTACAGTTGAGAGTTTTTTTGTGTCAATTTTCACACCATTGGTCATCAGTGCAGGGGCAAGCTATCTGGCTGTAAAGGGAGGACTACTTTCTGTTGTTTTAGTGAGCTTTCCTAGTGTTATGGCTGGTCACTTACTTCCTATATTGCCAGACATCACTCCTCTTGCATTCGCTTTAGTGATTAGCGGTTGTTTATATGCTTCACTATTCACCTGTCATTTGGTGATTAAGGATAGGAGTCCAGAAATACAAAATCGCGAAAAACGTTTGGCCAGATATACTTCAAAACCTGTGTTAGGAGCTTTCCTTACAACCTCTGTCATTGCTATTTCTATTGCTTTTTTCTTAGGAGCTTTCACCTTGTATCCCATGGTTATCTTAACAAGTTCCATGGAGCCCACCATGACCCGAGGGAGTTTAACATTTGTAGAAAGAATAGATTCAGAAGAGATTTTTGAGAAGGTTGGCGAAGGTTATGTTATTCATTTTGTCTGCCCAGGGGGAGTGGAATACATTCACAGAGTTGTTGGCCATTGGTATGATCACCGAGGTGTACGGTATTATATTACTCAAGGAGATGCAGGAGAGGCACAGGATCCATTTCCTATACCTCAAGAAAATGTTCTAGGGATTGCCAGAGCTTCACTTCCTTTTTTAGGCTATCCATATCTATTTTTTCAAGGCATTCAGGGTTCTCTCAATTAGAACATTATATTTTTTGTGTCCCTTTTGGCTAATGAGTACAGCATTTCTAAAGGGGTTGCACACATAACTGCATAGATAATTGGGAAACGCTGTATGAATAGCTACCTGCAGTCAAGGAGGCTATAAAAATTATTTTATATGTATGAGGGGATATAAAAATGAACACGATTAAAAGCATGTTAGAGAAAATTACTCCTATGTGGACGCTTATACTGTCATCCTTGCTACTTTTAATGGTGATTGTTTTTGGGATGACTTTTTTAGTTGCTCATTTGCGAGATGATGAAGTTATAGAGATTCAAGGGGAAGTGGCTACGGACTTTCGAGTGTTTTACTTAGATCGAGTATTTTACCCAGCCAATGATTTTTTTTCTGAAAATCCAATTCCAGACCACTTACATTTCTTAATGTCATTTACAGATTATCTTGAAGTAGACAACTCTTTCAATCTTCATCTTGATAAAGAGGTGGAAATCTTCTATAGTTATGATGCAGTGGAGAATCTTGTGATTCGATACATGGGTGTAAAGGATGGAGTGAGTAATCCAGTAGTCTTTGAGTCCTCAATGCCATTGTCCACAATGTCTGGTAGTGTGTTTTCTGATACAGTTGTCTTTCCAATAACTGGTGGCAGTAGCCCTGGGGGAACTTACGTAGTTTCACCAAAAGACTATACGGATTTTTATTTGGAGTTTGTTGAAACACAAAGACATTTGATGGCTGAGGAGAATGTAATTGCAGAGGGATTGCGGGGTTTTTCCGCAGAACTTCTCGTCTACTTTACGTATACAGTAACGATTCCTGAGTTGAATTTTACTGAAACGGTTATGGAGGGGTATCGATTGTCTCTTTCTACAGAGGTGTTTACCATGGCGTTGATGGGTAACTCTGGCTCAAGCTTTAATGGGGCAGTTACTCTTAATGTTCCGCCCCCACCAGTTACTTTGCCTAGAATAATAATATTTATAGGAGCTGCGGCTTTGAGTGCCTTTGGCTTAATTAAGGGACTTCGAGGTCTTTTTGCAGACCCTGACAAAAATCGCCAAAAAGTATTAACGATTTTGAGGAAGTATTCCAACGAGATTATTGTATCAGATGTAGCTCCAGACCTATCTCAATATCAGCTTTTGCAGGTGGATGATTTTCGAGATCTGTTAAGGTTGGCCATTAACCTAAACAAGCATATCATGTGCTATCACAATTACTTAATGGCAGAATTTACTGTATTGGTAGAAGGCAAAGCTTATCACTATAGGGTCGATTATAATGAGAGTCAAAGAAGCTATGGGCAAAGAATACAATAGCTTAGTCATGTTTCTTTTGCCTGTATTCTGTAGGAGTTTGTTCCATGTATTTTTTGAATTGTCTCATGTAATGCAATTCATTTTCGTATCCACATTTTTCAGCGACTCCCTTAATGGTGTAGTTGCTTGTAAGCAACCATAGCTTAGAATATTCTAACCTAGACAAGATAACATCTGTTTGAAAAGAACAGTTAAAGAAGTATTTATAAAGATGCTGAAAATAGGAAACACTGATCATAAAAGTTTTTGCGGCTTGGTTGACGTTCCAATCTTTTAGAGGTGTGTTATAGATTTGTGTTCGCAGTTTTGCAAAAACACTATAGTATCGATGTTGGCCTGTAGCATCAGCATCTCTACGTCTTTCCTCGTCTAAAGAATAAAGGATTGTTCGGATTAAAGAATCTTGAATGCGTTTGCTATGGATAGAATCTGAATGATACGCAGCGGTAAGAGACACCACAAAACGAGAAATAGTATGCACTTCTGAGAGGTAAACAGGCTCATTATAAGGGAAATCGATCTGAGAAAGAATTTCCCTGTCTTCTTTATTAATCCGTAAGTGAATGTAATCATCATTGTATTTGGGGACATCACAACCGTAGGCGATAGGTGTACCAGGCTTAAAGAAGACCACCATATTTGGGTTGGTATTGATGCGTTTGCCGTCAAAAACAAACCAGGCATGGCTTTTTACTATGAGTAGCAAGTGATGTGGAAGTCCAATAGGGTGTTCCATTAACAAGGGGCGTGCATGATAGGTATTGTAACCGCAACGAATGATATCAATCATGAGAAACCTCCTTAAAAATGAATCGTCTAGGGAAAAACGTAGTAACATTGTAAAGAGCGAAAAGATACAATAAAAAGCGTAGTAGAATAAAATAAAGTTCACAAAGAAAAGCGTAATCGTACAGCTTAGAATGTAGATTATAGTAAGCTGACCTTATAATTAGGAAGGAAAAAAGCAGAATCGGTCAGTTATAAACAGTATAGGATATTGAAGTACTCCTGTCAATCATTATATACTAAGGTGGAAGAGGACTCTCTCATTGTTGACTCAGTTAGGACATAGTAACACAGCAATTATGGTAGAGTCTGAAGACGAAAAATTTGATTTTATTGGGAAATACCAATTAAGGGAGGAAAGACAATGAAGAAAAAGATTTTAGCGGCACTATTAAGCGTGGCACTTGTAGGCTCCATATTAGTTGCTTGTGGAAATGGTAATGATCAACCTGCTCCACCGGCAGATCCAGTGGCAGATAGCCAAGAGGAAGTACAAGATGACACAACGGATGACACGCCAGAAGCAAATGATACTCTAGAGCCAGTGGTGCTTACTGTTGCATTATGGAACTTTGAGACAGGGGTTGAATTTGCATCCACCTTAGATGCATGGACAGAGTTGAATCCCCACGTTAGTTTTAATATTATCGATGCCACCACTGCTGATTTTGAAGCACAGATGACTACTCAGATTGCAGGTGGAACATCCATTGACATTCTGTTTCTGTTGAACCGTCCTTTCCTTGCAACCTTAGCAGAGAATGGGCAGTTAATGGATTTAACTGCTGAAGTGCACAGCTGGGGAAGGGCAGCTGAGTTTGGAACAGCTTTGGAAGCGACTGAGATGGATGGACGTCTTTATGCTGCACCTTGGAGACAAGATTTTTGGCCTTTATTCTACAACAAAGATTTATTTGAGGCAGCAGGTTTAGATCTACCTGACAATATTTCATGGCAAGAATTCCATGACATTGCTCTTTTGTTAACTGAGGGAGAAGGTTTAGATAAAGTATATGGTGCTCATCTTCATACCTGGAACTCCATTGTCCAGTGCTTGAGTGCCGCTCAGTTAGGGGAAGATATGATTCAAGAAGATTACTCTTGGTTAGCTTATTTGTATGAGATCTATATCTCCTTACAAGACCAAGGGGCAATTATGGATTTAGGAACCATTCAGGCAGCCAATGTAGGCTA
>JGI20163J15578_10000430_pt1 | contig 17390 bp, 14 predicted proteins | sample TergutCu122P1_FD_15578 | JGI IMG/M metagenome (IMG submission 15578)
TACCCTCCCTGCTGCCTAAATTGCCTATATGAGCGTCGCCTATATTGGTCATTATGCACACTTCGGGAGTTCCCACACGAGACAGGTTATGAATTTCCCCAAATTGATTCATGCCCATTTCCAATACGGCTATTTCTGTTGATTGATCTATTCTGAACACCGTTAAGGGCAGGCCTACTTCATTATTAAAATTGCCCTCGGTTTTAACTACATTAAACTTCATAGAAAGTATATCAGCCGCCATATCTTTTGTGGTGGTTTTTCCGGCGCTTCCGGTTATGCCGATAACAGTCACATCAAACTGCTCCAGATACCATTTAGCCAAATCCAGAAGAGCATATTTAGTATCCGCAACTCTTATATGCGGAAGATTCCCTAAATCTTCATGGCTTAAAACGCAAACGGCTCCTGCTTCCACTGCGTTTTCCGCGAATTTGTGCCCGTCAAAAAACTCGCCCTTCAAAGCGGCAAAGAGACTGCTTGGCTCTACAGTCCTTGAGTCCGTTGTAACATTTAAAACCTCTGCCAAACCATCTGCATTACAGAGTGTTCCCGATACAGCTTTTGCCGCTTCAATCAAAGAAAATTTAACCATATTCTATAGTCCTTTCAGCGCTTTTGCCGCTTCACAAGCATCATCAAAATGGATTGTTTTATCAGCAAACACTTGATAATTTTCATGCCCCTTGCCGGCTATTACTACCGAGTCCCCTGCTTTTGCTATATTTACAGCGTAGAATATTGCCTCTTTTCTGTCAACCAATTTAATATATTCCTTTGTAACAGGCTTAACACCCGCCTCAACTTCATCGATAATGGCTTGCGGGTCTTCACTTCTGGGATTATCAGATGTAATAATTGAAAAATCAGCCAATTTTGCTGCTATTTCTCCCATTATAGGGCGCTTAGCCCTGTCTCTGTCGCCTCCGCAGCCAAATACTATTATAACCTTACCCCTTGTAAATTCGCGTACAGAAGTCAAAATATTTTTAAGGCTGTCGGGAGTGTGTGAGTAATCTACATATACGCCTATTCCTTTATCATTGGGAATACTTTGTATTCTTCCGGGGACACCTTCAAGCTTTCTAAGAGCTTTTTGTATAATATCTACGGGAATATTAAGGCTGAGAGCCGCGCCGATTACTCCAAGGGCGTTATATACTGTAAATCTTCCGGGTATAGGGATTTCAAAGTCTAAAAGTTCACCCTCAACCTTAAGTGAAAAGCTCACTCCATGACTCCAGTATTTCACATTTAGAGCTTGCAAATCACCGGGGTTATTTACACTGTAAAAAACAATTTTACCTTTAGCATAGCTTGCCATAAACTTACCGTATTCATCGTCTATATTGATAATCGAAATATCACTTATTTCAAAAAGCCGCGCTTTTGCACGGGCGTAATTTTCCATTGTACCGTGCAAATCCAAATGATCTTGAGTTAAGTTGGTGAATATGGAAACGGCAAATTGCAGCCCCTCCATTTTCCGAAATTCCAAAGCGTGACTGGTAACTTCCATAACTACGCTATCTGCGCCCATATCCAGCATTTCTTTAAAAATTTGCTGCAGTTCAATAGGGTCCGGTGTGGTCGAAGTGGCAAATTCGGTTTTAACAGATATATCCCCTACTTTGGTAGCCACAGTGCCGATTAAACCTGCTTTTCTCTTTGCTTCTTTAAGCACCGATTCTAAGAAAAAAGTGGAGCTTGTTTTACCGTTTGTACCCGTAACTCCTATAAGAGGGTAATTTCTTGCGGGCCAGCCGTATAAATTTCCGGCCATAATACTCATTGCTGCCCTGGTATTTGTTACTTTGGCTATTACCACATTATCGTAAGATGCAATATTTTTGCTGACTATAATTGCGCAGGCACCTGCTTTTAGCGCATCATCTATAAAATTATGACCATCTGCCTGTAAGCCTTCTATGCAGATAAAAACATCGCCTTCTTCAACCTTTCTTGAGTCTATGGCAATATTTTTAATATCCGTATCAGTGCCTTGCAAAATGGAATATTCAACACCTTCAAGTATTTCTAAAAGCCTCATTAAGTACCTCCAAATACTGCTCTTTTATATAATTATAGTGAACCAACTTGAAAATTGTCCGGCTTGCCGGAAATAACTTTCAAGTTTGGTGAACGCCCCATAGCGAGATAAAGCGTAGCTTTGTCGAGCTATGGCGCTTGCGAAGAAAGCGTTATTCCGGGCCCGCATAGCGGACGGCCCACTTGGGCCGGTGACCGCTATAAGCGGCCAGCCTTCCTTCTTAGTGCTTTTCTAAGTTGAATTAGTATATACCAATAATTCCCATTTTTCAATGCTTTTATGCCGGTGGAAAGCCTCAGAAGGTCGTGTAAATCTTAACTCTGGAGCCTGAATTAACAGCCTCGCCGGGTCTTGGGAACTGTTCTCTGACATTTTTCCCATCTCCTAATACCTGAGGCAAAAGCCCTGCTTCTCTCACCATTCTTGCTGCCTCATTAACTGTCACTCCCAAAACATCAGGAATTACAGCATCTCTAACCCAAGGAAGCTCTAACTCTTCATCATTATACATAGGCTCAACCCCCAAATAAGGAAGTATGTTCATTAACAGTTCCCTCATAAAAGGGCCTACAACGGCGCCGCCGTAATATACGCCCTGGGGCTCATCAACCAGCATAAGAGCCATTACCGTTGGGTTTTCAGCGGGAGCAAAAGTCAAAAACGAAGAAATATATTTCCCGCTTCGCCTTGGAAGCTTTTCGCTTGTGGCAGTCTTGCCTCCTATACGATAACCGGGTATATATGTTCTGTGGCCTGTACCTACATATACAACATTTTCCAAAATCTCAGTCATTATCTTGGAGGTTTCGGTAGAAATAATTTGCTCACCCCTCGGATGTTCAAACCGCTCTACTATATTTCCTTCACCGTCTATGGCTTTTTTAACAAAATGAGGAGTTATCATATAGCCGCCGTTTACAACGGCTGAGGCCGAGCGCATAAGCTGCAGGGGCGTTATCTGAAAGGACTGGCCGAAGCTCATAGTAGCAAGCTCCACCGGGCCTACATTATCAAGGCTGTGCATAATTGCCACAGCTTCCCCCGGAAGGTCTACCCCTGTTTTGTCATCTATTCCGAATCTGTCCAGATAATCAAAAAATACTTCAGCGCCTAATTTCTCTGCAATTATCATAAAAACCGGATTACAGGAGTTTTGCACCCCTTCTTTAAATGTTAAAGTGCCGTGACTTCTTGGATAGCGCCAGCATCTTATCATTCTGTCGCCTACAATATGGGCGCCTCTGCATACGAATATGGACTCGGGGGTAATTATTCCTTCTTCAAATCCGGCGGCACTTGTTATAATTTTAAATGTTGAGCCGGGCTCATAGGTGTCATTTATGCTGAAATTTCGCCACATTTGGTTTAAGAGACGGTTTTGCTCTTCCGGTGCAAATGTGCTCCATGCGGCTCTAAGTTCTTCGTCATTTATAGTAAACGGGTCATTTAAATTAAAGTCAGGCTTGTTGGCCATAGCGTATATTTCACCGTTTTGAGGGTTCATAACTATGATTGTGCCTCTTTGGGCGTTTTTAAACTCAACAGCCTTTTCTAAAATCTGCTCGGCATACAGTTGAACAACAATATCAATAGTTGTAACAATACTGTAGCCATCCACCGGCGCTACACGCGCTCTCTGGCCTCCTGCTACTTCGCGGCCTACAACATCTGTCTCGGTCAATATTCTGCCGCTTTCTCCTCTTAAAAATTCTTCAAATTTGGCTTCAAGGCCGATTATTCCTTGGTTATCCCTGCCTACAAACCCTATTACCTGAGATGCAAGAGTTGAATAAGGATAAATCCGTCTTATATCCTCATCAATTACAACACCGGCAAGGTTAAGAGCGGCTATTTGATTGGCTATATCCCTGTCAACTCTGGTTTGTATACGCTCCAGGGCCAATCTTCTTTGAACTTTTTCAAAAACATAGTCATAATCCAGCTCAAGCATTTCACTGAGTATCCCGGCTACTTTTTGGGGCTCTCTTATCTGGCTGTTTATTACCGAAACAGAGGCTACGGTTTCAGTTAAAGCCATGCCAACCATATTTCTGTCAAATATAGCGCCTCTGTTGGGCTTTATCAGTCTGTCTCTCGTTTGCTGTTCAAAGGCTAATGATTGCAAAAAATCCGCCTGAAAATATTGTATGTAGAAAATACGAATACAAAGGCTTACCAAAGCAATCATTATAGCAAATAAAATGGTTATAAGTTTTTTCTTTATAATAATATTTGGGTTTTTCATACAATTCCCCTAATTTTAGGATACTTTCATTGTATTATAAAAACCCAAACACTATGCAAACCCAAGCCATTTTTAGACTTTATACTATTTTTGCCTCAACCGTGTCATAATTAGCCGCTAAAGCCCTATCCTTAAGAACTAACGGATACTCATCAGAGTCATACCATTCGTATAAAGCATCTTTATCGGGAAATTTAATAAGAATCAGGCTTGAATAATCCCACTCTTCCAATAAGCTTCCGGGCTTTTTATCCACAACAAGATATTCTCCGTTACATTTACTGAAAGTATTTTCTTCCTCTTCAAAGTATTTCTGACATTCCACCTCATCACTCACACGAATATTTGCAATAAAGTAAGCGCTCATTATAATCATCCCAACCTTTCTGTCAATAATAAAATATGCTCTATTCTGCAAAAATTAAAATTTCCGTCCATTCCTGAATCCTTATGCCGGCTCGCGGAAGCTGGCTTGTTACTACCCGGATAGGCCTGTCCTCCTGCGGGTCTTCGTCATCCGAGTTTGCTGCCTGCTCTCGATTAATATCATTTGCCGTAACCGGCACCAGACCTGCATTTCTTATAATCTCTATGGCCTGCTCCTCGCTCATTCCTACTATATTCGGTATTGTGCTGAGAGGTACATCATCGCCGCTCATGCCCAGCGTTATATGAATCATGCCGCCTCTCTCTACTCTGGAGCCCCCTGACGGGAATTGGCCTTGCACAATATCGCCGCTTCCTAATATATAATAGGTAAATCCGAAGAAGTTAAGATTGTTTGTTACCTCTGCAATACTTCTGCCTATATAGTCGGATATATACATGGTATTATCTATTAAAACTCTGTTAAAAGCCTCTCTGTCGTTAGCTTCAATTTGCCTGTTGGTTATTATAAAATTAGTCATATCCCTTACCATAGGGAGGGTTTGTGCATTGCCCATCTCATTAATTTCAGGTAAGCTTATAACCGCCATGATAATATACTGCGGATTATTGGCAGGGAAATAATTTATAAGAGTCTGTACCACATCATCGTTATAAGGGTCTGACTTATCCCCTTGCTCCCCTGTTCCTGTTTTTCCCCCTATGAGATAGCCCGGTACAGCCGACCTTCTGGCCGTCCCCCACTCTACAGCCTCAACCATAGCTGCAATCATCATATCCGAAGTTTCTCTTGAAATAACTTTTCTGGATACTGTGGGCGTATTTTCATGGACAATATTGCCGTCTCCGTCTACTATTTGAGATACAACAAAGGGAACCATTAAATTGCCGCCATTTACAACACTTGAAAAGGAAGACAGCATCTGCATTGAGGTAACATTAAACCCTTGCCCCATCGAGGCTGCCGCAAGCTCAACCGGGTTAAGCATTGAAAAAGAATGAACCAACCGCTCTGTATTAGGCTCTCCCGGCACATCTATACCTGTCGGCCGTCCTATACCGAAATCCCTTTGGAAATTGTAATATCTTTCGCGGCCCAAGCGCTCTGCCACATCCATTGCTGCCGGATTACACGAGTTTGCCAAGGCTTCCGCAAAATTTTGCATACCGTGACAGCCATCAATCCAACATCTGATAAAAACTCCGTTTATACTTCTTCCGCCGCCGCAGAAAAACACATCTGTTTCACTTATTACTCCTGCTTCTAAGGCTGCTGCAAAAACTAAGGGTTTAAATACCGAACCCGGCTCATAAGTATCTACAACACTAAAATTGCGATTTATCTCAAACATTCTTTCCAGCCATGTTTCTTCAGGCTCTTGCATAATTCTTGCCCTTATACGCTCGGAGTTTACCCGCTCCACATCGAAGGGGGCATTTAAATCAAAAGAGGGATATTCCGCCATTGCAAGAATTTCGCCTGTATTCGGATTTGCTACAATAAGCGCTGCATTTGCTGCCTTAGCCAATCCGCCGTAATGGGTTACAAGCCTTTGCGCCTCCTGCTGTATCGCCAAATCTATTGTGGTAATAAGAGTATAGCCTTCTATAGCTGCATTTATATATGTAGTCGGGTTATTATTAGAGTCAAATGCACGAAATTCACGGCCTGCTGTTCCTGTCAATTCCCTGTTATACATTCTTTCCAGGCCCCAAACACTGTCCCCTCGTATAAATCCTATAAGAGACGCCGCAAGCTGTCCCCCCGGATAGTGCCTCTGTGTATCTTCTTCAAAGTAAACATGATTAGCGTTCTCAGCCATCATTGCTTCTTTGGTGTTTAAATTAATACCCCTTGCAATAACCCTGTAACGGCTGTTAGGATTAGCTTCCACTATATCCCGAAGCTCGTTTACGGGAATATCAAGTACAGTATTAATTTTCCTGAAGATTTCATCTTGGCTTTCAGTCTCTCTGGCTAAAATCCTATTTGGGTCTATAAATATATTATAAACTGTGGTGCTTATAGCCAGGGCTTGCAAGTTTCTGTTTCTGTCAAGTATGGCTCCTCTGTTAGGTGTAATTATGCGCTCGGCGCTTGCGCTTTCCATTATCTGCTGAATTATAGCTCTTCTTTCAAATTCATCGCCATATACTGTTTGAATATACACTATCCGCCCTGTAAGAAAAAGAATTGATGAGATAATCAAAAAGCCCATAAGCTTAAGCTTTAAAGAACTAATTGTACTATTATCCCCAAGCCCGTCTCCGCTTGTTGATGCTACTTTCTTTTTCCTTTGCTTTTCAAGCTCAGAGCCGTTGCTTCCTTTTTTTCTCATAAACATTAATCCCCTATAAAAATATTTATCAGGCTAATTAAGCCGGTGCCGGCAGATGCCAATTGATAATCGTAATAAACTGTATCTGTATCAATATCTGTATTCACAGCCTCTGCCGTAAACAATGTATAATTTCTCGGTATACTTATATGTCTGATTTGATGCATTTGAGGTTCACTCATGCCAAGGCGTGTTCTTGCAACCCTTTCAACTTCTTCCATATCTATGCTGCCTGCCGCCAACGCTGTAAGTTCATTGGTTCGTGACTGAGCCGCTTGAAGCTGGCTTCTCAGGTTGCTGTTTTCTCTGCCTTGAACTCCCGCAAAGGAATTGGCCAATAAGCTCATAGCCGCTCCTATTGTAATAATTCCCATAGCAATAAATACAAGTACAGAAGGCCTTGCCGATTTATCCGTGGCATCTTCTGTAATAACTCTTGTCCCTCTTCTGCGGGACCGTTTTGGCCTTTTTATAACTGTCTCTTCCGGCAGGACTTCAACAGCAGAAGATGAATTATTATAGTGATTTGCATAATTGTAATAATCGTAAGGTTGCCTTCTTCTGACTTCAGCCACGGTTATACCTCCTTGTATTTTACTGTTACGGCATTACAGCTTTTGAGCCACCCTCAGCTTTGCGCTTCTTGAACGATGATTTTCTGAAAGCTCCTCTTCTGAGGGTGTNATAGGTTTTTTAGTTATAATTTCTATTTGAGGCTTCTTTTCACAAGCGCATACAGGCAGCCTTGGAGGGCATATACAGGGNCTTTCAAGGTTCTTAAAGGTGTTTTTTACTATACGGTCTTCCAAAGAATGAAAGGTTATAATACAAAGCCTCCCGCCGTATTCAAGCCTGTCTATAATATCAGCTATGGCTTGCTCTAAAATCTCAAGCTCTCTGTTTACTTCAATNCTTATACTTTGAAATGTNCGCTTAGCGGGATGAGGCCCGTCATCACGCGCTTTTTTAGGTATGGCACTTTTTATTATTTTTACCAATTGAAATGTTGTTTCAATTGGGCTCTCCTGCCTTTTTGCAACTATAAACTCAGCTATACGCTTTGCCCAGTTTTCCTCTCCGTATTTATATATAATCTCTGCAAGCTTCTCCTGGGAATATGAGTTCACTACTTCATAAGCAGTAAGCTTTTGCTTTTTATCCATCCTCATATCTAAAAGGGAATCATGATTATAGGAAAACCCTCTTTCTCCGTCATCCAATTGGAAAGATGAAACTCCCAAATCTAAAATCATACCGTTTATCTTATCTATATTAAGCTCGTCCAATATAGAATGGATATTTGAGAAGTTGTTTTTAACAAAATAAACATGCGGAGAGTTTTCAAAGGCTCCTTTGGAATATGTAAGAGCAAATTCATCTTGGTCTATAGCTACAAGTTTTCCCTTTGGCGACAATTTTCTCGCTATCTCCAAGCTATGGCCGCCTCCGCCTAATGTGCCGTCTACATAGTATCCATCCGGGTTTATATTCAAATTATCTATCACTTCATTCTGTAAAACAGATATATGGTTATATTGCATTGTGCCAATCCTCCCGGCCTTACTCTGCCAATTACCCTAATTCGCTCAATTCATTTAAAACATCATCATCTATTCCGTCAACATCAGGCCCGTTTAGCTGCCATTCTTCTTTAGACCATATCTCTATAAAACTACCCATCCCTGAGGTTACGGCTTCTTTTGTTATTCCGGCATATTCCCGCAAATCTGACGGTATCAGGAAGCGCCCCTGAGGGTCGGTCTCACAATCATAAGCATTTGTAAATAAGTATCTCCTTACGCGCATTGCGTTTTTATTAAAATTAGACATTTCTAAAAGCTTTTCTTCCATTTTGTTCCATTCAGGCAGCGGATATACAGTTATGCATTTTTTATCAAGGCTTTTTGCGGCAACAAAAATAGAGCCAAGCTTGTCCCGATATTTCGCCGGAACTATAATCCTGCCTTTTGCGTCAAGGTTATGATAATTTTTGCCTAAAAGCTTTTTCTCAAAAGACATATCAACACCACTTTACTCCACTTTACAACCATTTCTAACCCTTACTATCCACATTCTACTAGAAACAAGGCTATAATGCAATATTTTTTATTCGCAATTTTCTTTATCGGGCTGCTCTTATATCGCCCCTAAATTTGTCGAATTTTGCAATTTCAAAAACTTGTCAAAATTTGTCATATTAGAAACCCAATAAAAAAGCCAATGCTTGTGTCATTAACACAAGCATTGGCTTGAACATTTGTTTGCTAAAGGGCTTTCAAGGGTTTTATTAAGATTTTATTAAGGAAATCAACTTAAAATATTTCAGCTTATAATAACATCCGTTCAAAAATATGTACTCCGCCTTCAAGCACACCTACAACCAGATAAACCCTTACTTCTCCGGCTTCATAAACTTCAAATTCAGCCACAAACTGATTGTCCAGCCAGTAGTAGAAAATAAGCTCGGTGCTTTCGGCGCCGCTGTTTCTGAGAAACTCTCTTGCGGCATTAATAAATCTTTCATCATTGGGAATCCGGCGCTGGGCTACCCTCGTATCAATATTCATACTTGCCACTAGGTCTTCTTGTCGGATTCTCACAGTATTCAACCTAAGTTCATATATGGTAAGGCCTTCTATTTCGTCAAATTCCGCAAGCCTGCGGGTATCAAACAAAATATCCGCACCTATAGGGGCCGAGATAACATCTCCTTCAATTTGATACATTCTCCCCAAGGAATCCCTGAGAGTCAGAATAATTTCAAAATCACCTTGCACTCTTTGGCCTTCGGCATCTATAATATGAGCCACCACTACATATATAGGCCCCATCCTGCCCATTCTCTCAAGAGTAAGGGTATACTCCCCAAGCATTATCATCTGCTCGGTATAGTATCTGTTGCGCATAAGCTCTCTGGTATTAACTATCATATTAGGCTCATAATGAAAGTAAAGACCTGCAAGAATCAGATTTAAAGGCCCTTCTACCCTATTAGCAGCCGGAAATTCAGCACTGTATATTGTAGTTTCTTCATCAACTCTGTGAAATCTTAAATCTGTGGCCGGTAAACGCCGGCCTCCCAAATTCAAATGCACATCCTCAAAGCTTAAATTCCCCGTGCCCTCTCGGTGCAGGCTAAAGGTAATATTAGATACAGTATTTGAAAAATAAGCATTTTGAAGTTCTAATGTAAAATAATCATTTTCAATCAAAACTCGCCTGCTGCTAATATGAGCAACCGGCATAGTTCTTAAGCGCACGTCAAAACGGAAAGGAAAATCATGGACAATGCCCGATGCAATCTCTTCAACAGAAAACACTACACCGATTATACCGTTATCCAATGCTTCAAACCTAAGAGTTCTGCCAACATTATCTTCCTTAAGAGAGCTTGGCAAAAGCCTGTACTCTCTGTTATTGCTGTCAGTAATTATAATATTATATCTATCCCAAACTACATTGTATCTAAATCTAACCTCCGTAACATCTTCATTGGCTATAATCTCAACAGGCTCAACAATATCCAGCCTGAAAAACGCAGGTGAAGCAGAAAGGAATATGCTGCTGGAATTATTTGCCACTTGCCTTGCAAGCTCTGTCGGAGTTTCGACATTTCTTATAAGCTCATTTTCTCCGGCCGCCAAGGCATACATTGTATTTAAAATTAAAAACCCCGCGCCGGCAACCACTAAAATAGCTAACAGAAGAAACACAGCCAATACATGAGCAAAAGAAGGCCCTTTAAATGACGGCAATATACCTTTTAGTCTTTTAAATAAGCTCTTTCTATTAACCTCAGACTCTTCCGTGCTTTCGTCTTCTATTGTTTTGGAGGCTGTCGCTTCATTAACAAAAAGTTCGTATTCCCCTGCTTCTTCCGGGGCTTCCGAGGCTTGCGCCAAAGCTTTGTCAAACGGGTCATCCCGCTCAACAGTATCATAAACAGAAACATCTTTTATAAATTCTATTTCATCTTCACTTAGGTCAGAGTCAAAATCCTCATCATTGTTACTGCCAAGTTCATCAAAATTAAAGTCAAGCTCGTCCAACTTTGCACCGGCAATATCAATATCATCCTCATCGCTCATTTCCGGGTCACCAAAATCAAAATCAAGGTCTTCCATTTTAACATTTTCAATATCAAATTCATCAAAAGCAGTATCAGCATTTTCGGTATCAGCATCAACCACAGGGATTTCCGGCTCTTCATCATTTACGGGCTCTTCTTGTTCCGCGCCTTCTGCCTCTTCTTTATCAGCCGAGACTTCTTTTTTGCTCTCATCATTTATGCCGAGTCCCTCTAAAAGGGCGGCCATCTCATCATCATCAAGAATTGACGCAAGATCATCGTCCTTATCATCAATATTGAACTTATCATCATCCATGACCATCACCTGCCAGAAAGTTTTTTCTAAAATAAAGTCAATAAAACAGCCTTATTTAAACTAATATCGACATTTTCAAAGCTTTTCTTAACAAACGGACAACACCCTTAAATTAGGAATGTATAAAAATTAAATTACGCAAAAATAAATGGAGCAAGCGCTGATAAAAGCATCACAATTGCCAAAAATATAGCTATTGATGCTGCAATAATTCTTTTTTTATCTCTTTTAGGCTTTTTCATAGTCACTCTCCCAAACTTCTTTATATATTCTTTCATTTATTAATAAAAGTATATCATAATTACTTCAAATACAAAAGCAGAAAATTTATTAATTATTGTTTAAGCATTTGACGATAATAATTCAAATATATTTCCATAAATATAGGAGAGATTGGAGGCATTTTATGCCGGATTTTGTAGCGCGATATATAGGCCTTGCTTTGTTTGTATTATTTGCCTTTTGGTTTAAGTTTATCATAGTCCGTACAGGTAAAAAACAAAAGAATAAAAAAGAAAAACTTATGGAAGATGAAAGAGAAGCTAACTTTTCCCGCGTACAAATCATACCTGAACAAATGACCTATATTCCCGATTTAAGCAAGCTGCCTGTAAAAGAATATTTGGGAGAAGAAGCTTCCGATAAGATTGCCTTAGTGCAGGCAAGGGCATTAAAGGCCGCCGAACTGCCTATGCTGCGTCTTGACCCTCCTATGACAAATATCGACATTAAAAGGTCTTTTGGGGCAACTAATTTGGATATTATAACTACACGCGAAGAAAATTACGAACAATATACCCGCGCGCTTTCTAATTGGGCTGCGGAACTTATGGCAATTGATAATTATAAAGACGCCAAAGATATACTTAATATTTGCGTTAATATGAACCCTATGTTTTTCCTGCCTTACTCTCTCCTTTGCGATATATATGAAAAAACAGGAAGTAAAGAGGACTTTATCAGCCTTCGTGATAAAGTCAGCAATACTGATATTATTAGAAATAATGAGACATTATTTGGGAAGATTAATGAGTATATTAATATTAAGATGGACATGTGAACAGCTATATGTAAATTGGGAGGCGTTTAATAATGAATATAGGCTTATTTGCTGACACTTACTTCCCCCAAATAAACGGTGTGGCAACTTCCACCAAAATACTTGAACAAGAGCTTACCAAATTAGGTCATAAGGTTTATATTTTTACTACAACAGATCCAAAAGCTGAAAAAAACGAGCCCGGTGTATACCGATTGCCGAGTATGCCTTTTACCTTTTTGCCTTCTCACAGAATGACTTTTATCTATCCCCCACGGCTTTTAGCAAGCATGAAGAAATTTAACTTAGATATTATCCATACCCAGACGGAATTTCCTGTTGGAATATTCGGTAAAATAGTTTCTGTTGTCCATAAAATACCACTGGTTCATACATACCACACTATGTATGAAGATTATGTGCATTATATAGCCAACGGGCATCTTATTACTCCTAAAATGGCTCAGCGGTATTCAAGAATATTTTGCAACAAAACAAACGCGGTAATAGCGCCTGCGGAAAAAGCTAAAGATTATCTTGAAAAAATCGGTGTTGCAAAGCCTATAAGCGTTATCCCTACAGGCCTTGTTTTTGAGCCCTTTAAACGCGGCAAATATTCACCTGAAGAGCTTGACCGTGCTAAACTGTCTTTGGGGCTGAATTTATCAGACCCTGTAATAATAAATGTGGGACGTATCGCTCAGGAGAAAAGTTTGGATATTGTTATAAAGCAAATGCCCAATATCCTTGATAAAATGCCGGATGCAAAGCTTTTAATTGTTGGCGATGGGCCTAAGCGAACGGAGCTTTCCGCTCTTTCAAAAAGCTTAGGGATAGAAAGCTCTGTTATTTTTGCCGGAGCAAAACCTTGGGCCGAAATAGGCAAGTATTATCAATTAGGTGATGTATTCGTTTCAGCAAGCACCTCTGAAACCCAAGGCCTTACCTATGTTGAAGCTATGGCTGCCAAAGTGGTGGTGGTAGCTAAAAAAGACCGGAGCGTTGAAAATGTAATTATTGACAATATTACCGGATATTATTTTGAAAAAGATGATGAACTGCCTTCCGTATTATGCAAGGCCTTGCTATGCGCCGACGAAAGAGAGAGGATAGCAAGTTCGGCATATAGTCATATAGCTCATATGTCCAGTGAAAACTTTGGAAAGAATGTTGAGAGCTTGTATATGGAAGTTTTATCGGGCACAGGCCTAAAGCCCCGCAGAAAATTCAAAAAAATCACCTTTAAATTTTTTGATTCCGGGAAGAGTTTGTAGAAAATATATATTAAGCGGAGGTTATTATGAAAAAAGCATTTGCAAATATATTTGGAATTATTCTTCTGCTTTTTTTATCATCTTGCGGTTACAGTCAAACAACAGAGCCGGAGAATGAGCCCGCTGGCCAAATTGCCGTAACAGCGCCGGAAATCACTCCTCCCACTCCTTCGGGCCAAGCTAGCGCGCCGGAGCCTGTGACTATACCTTACAGGCAATTAACAGCTATCGACTCTCTGTCCGAGCTTAAATATTTGCCGCAAATCATATCTGCCGTCAGACTAACCCCTTCGGAAATCGCAGATTATTTTAACAGGGTACTGATTGGTCCGGACGGCCCGCGCGTTGAAAGCGAATTTAATGATGCCTTGATATATTATATTGTTTATGAAACCGCAGACGGCGCCCATGTACGCGGCTGGATTTCCGCGCCNCCCGATTATTCGGAAACGGCATATCCNGTTTTGATTATGAACAGAGGCGGGACAAATTTGGGCTTTTCATCACCGCAGCCGATACATGTTCTTCTTGAAAGGGCAATCAGGTTCAGTGATGAAGGTTATATCAGCTTACAAACTTTTCATCGTGAAGGTATGATGATTAACCGAGGCGGTAATTTATATTTCGATACAGAACATCCCGATCAATGGGGCGGTGATGATATATATGATATACTGGCGCTTATGGATTTGTCGGAGCTTTTTAATTTTAGAGGGCCGGGACTATATATGATTGGCGGCTCAAGAGGCGGAATGATGACAAAAATGATATTAAGAAGAGATGAGCGTATCGATGCCGCAGTTGTTGTTTGCTCTCTTTCAGATAATGCAGAGCAGTACAACAGAAGACGAGGAGATTATTTCGCGCGGCTGTTCGGCGGCTCTCCGGACGAGGTTCCTTACGAATGGTACAGACGTGATGCTGTAAATTGGGCTGATGAAATTACTACGCCTTTGCTGCTTTTGCACGGCTATCTTGATACTCTTGTATTGTGGTCACAGTCTCAAAGAGTCTATGAGCTAATGCGTGAGGCCGGCAGAGATGTAGAGCTGATTATCTATTACGACAAAGGCCATGTATTTGATGAGGACATGAAATATGATACTTTCAATTGGCTTAGGGAGAGGCACTTAAAGGTATTTGGCGATTAAAGGGCGTTTTTTCATCCGAATAAAAGCAGCAGTTTTTTTCATGGGAGTTGCTTTCTGCGCCGGTATCTTATCGTAAACACCAAAACCGTTACACCAACCGCCGTTAATGCGGCTCTTATCAATGTTCTTTCATTATCTGTAAGCATTCTAACATGAGATATAATCAGCCCCGTCGATAAATCAAATGTAATTACGGTATTTTCTACCGTTGTGATTTGGAGGATATTATTTTCTCGGTCATAATAAGTGTCCTCCTGTAAAATCCATTGTAAAGGTGGCCCGTTAACGATCGGAGGCGGGTGTATGAGCGAACGCTCTCCTCTGCGCAATAAACTTCTGACATCATATGTATGCACTAAAACTCCTTTGTGATAAAAATGGATAGCTTCATTTAGAGCTTCTCCCACACCCATTGGCATCAAGAGAAAAGACATTGCATCATCAGAAAAATACAGCATACGCCATGGACGTGCAAGTATATGTTGATCAACAATATATTGTTCAACAATATAAATTAATTCACCGTTTCGGTAAAGACCTGACACCGGATAATCGTGCCCTGCAAACCTGGCAGGCGTAATATAAAAAACAAGTCCATTTCCCAAATCCCCGTATGTGGGACGAGGAGGCTCCGGAGGGGCGGCAAGTACATTTATCCCATTTGAAATTATTATGATGAAACAAATCAAAGCAATATATATCCTTTTCAATATGAACACCTCTTATATTTTTGCGGCTGTGATAATATGTTTTTTCATGGCTTTATTATAATACGGTCTTTTATCATTTCGGTTGTCCGATGCGACAGCATTTCAAAATTAATTTACTGAGCTTTCATAAGCGGCGGCGGTGACGGGTTTTTTACCTGATACCAATTGCCGCCAATAAATACATAACTGTTCTCATCATAATATATTCCATACTCAAATATAGGGCCGCCAAATGAAGTTCGGAATAAATAAACATCAATTCCTTCATTGCTGCTGATAAGTTCAATCACAGAGGGCTCTGCCTTTTCTAAAATCAAACTTTCCGCCCACTCGGTAAAGGGGTCATAATAAGCAAAAGAGACTGCAAATTCATAAATACGGCCTTCTATCATATGAAATACCTTTATATATGGGATATTATGCATATATATTGATATTTTACCATCAGCAAAGGAAATCCATTGGGGTTTATAAACATAGCGCGCTCCTATATCCGCAGAGAGGGGCATAAAGGCTTCTCTTAAAATCAAAGTATTTTCATCATCTGCAAGTTCAAATACTGCAATAGGTTCATTTTCATTAACATCCGAATAAACACGCAAAATATACCTGCCGTCATCATCGTCATCATAAACCGCACGGCCTTGCGGCAAGGCAAAGCTGCTGGTAAGCGCTGCCGTAAATTCAACTATGCCGTCATTATGCAATGCAATTGAAGAAAGTCTTATCATTCGCTCATATTCAGTTGCGTTTTCTAAAAAGAACATGCGCTGCGCTTCATATATTGAATCAGCGGCCCTTACGCCTAAATCAGCTTCACCGTTACAGCCTGCAAGCATCAGCAATAAGCATACAATTATTCCTAAAAAAACTGCTCTTTTCATAGTCACCTCTTTTTGCAAAATAAATCATTCCTTAACCTTAGCCTTTCCCAAAATACTTCCCGCAAAACCATAAAGCCACTCAAAACCCTTCCTGGCAAAAGGCATAAACTTCCCTATTAAAACAGCAGAAATAACAGTGCCTTCGCGTATGCCGTACAATTCTCCCAAAAATGACAAAGAAATCACAATACCAATAACTACAAGGGCTGAGTCAAATATAACTTTAATACGGTGAAAGGCGCTTCCTGGCAGCTTATACACAATTGCCTCAACCAGCCCCTCTGAGGATAAGTTTACAAGCTTTGCTTGCATATAAAGGACAACTCCGCTTGAAATAAGCACTATACCTATTCCTAACATAATAAGCTGACCTGCATATGTCGGTATTCTGAAATCTCCTACGATTAACCTTGCAGCGCTTACAAAATATCCAAATATAAAAGAAAAAATAATTTGTGTAAGATTAATCCACTTAAATTCCCTTCGCAGAATTATAATTTGCAGCAAAATAAAAATTAAAAACAAAACAGTGACGCATATACCCATATCAATACCTATAATTTCACTTGCAATAAAGGGCACAAGATTAATCGGGGATATACCAAGCTCAGCATTAATAGCAAAAGCTACTCCCAAAGCCCACATAAACAGCCCTGCATTGTAAATTAAAATTCGCTCTAAAAGGCGCTTTTCCCGCATTATGCTTACAAATTTTTTAATAGTCATATACTTACAACTCCCGGGCGGCTTCTTGCCCTGTTATTATGCGTAAACACCCGGCAGACAAAGCCTCTAACTCATATTCTCCGGGCATAATAACAACAGGGGCTAAAAATTCCACCTGCTCAGAAATGCTGCGAGTAACAAATTCTGACTTGGCAATGCCTCCTGTAATAATTACAGCGTCAACTCTGCCCTTTAGCGCC
>JGI20163J15578_10000432_pt1 | contig 17357 bp, 14 predicted proteins | sample TergutCu122P1_FD_15578 | JGI IMG/M metagenome (IMG submission 15578)
ATATTCCAGAGGCACTACAGCCTTACATGGGTGGGAAATCTGTGTTAGGACCTAAGAAGTAGAAAGGCCGAAAGAAGGCAAAGAGAGCAAGAAGAAAGTAGTGGGATTTCTGCGTTAGAGAGATTGATGCGGTAAAGAAGTAGAAAAAGACGATTCCGTGGAGAGCAAGATGCACCAATATATGAAAGCCATCGGCTTTAATTTGAAAAATAGAAAACAGTTAAAAGAAGTTCTGAAAAAAGTAGAGAATCATTTTACCAATAAAACCATCATTTCCTATCAACCAGGAGAAGATTTCTGCGAGTACAAAAAAGAATTCGGAGCAAGGATAGGAGTTACTTTAAGTGGTGGTTTAGATGGTGAAGAGAAATTTGATCAGGACTTTTATTTTCCCTATTTCACAGGTGGTGGAATTACTACCTATTCGGAAGTCATTATTGAACGAAGGATTGAGAAAGAGCAATATGTAGGAGTTTGTGAAGATCCGAGCGTGGGGATTAGTTTAATCTTCTTCCTGCAAAATGGAATTGAGTTTATGAAAGAAAAATTCCTTGGCACCCCCATGACTAGCAATACATCAGTGACCTTTTCAGGGTTGGCCTTATCAGGGAAGATTCTTTTTCCTGTTCAGAAGAATGAATTACAAATGCGTTCAGAAAAACAAGCGTCAGAGAATCGTAAAATGCTCATTAATGCCGCCAGAAATGGTGACCAGATGGCCATAGAAACCTTAACATTAGATGATATAGACATTTATTCCACAGTGTCTAGAAGACTTGCCAATGAGGATGTCTTTTCCATTGTTGATACATATTTTATGCCTTACGGCGTAGAGTGTGATTTGTATGCCATCTTAGGTGAGATATTAAAGGTAAGAGTGGTTGAAAACATCCTCACAAAAGAAAAGCTATATCAATTGAAACTAGAGATTAACGAACTACAGTTCGAGGTGTGCGTGCCGGTAAAAGAAGTTATGGGAGAACCAGCAGTTGGCAGACGCTTCAAAGGGAATATATGGTTACAAGGGCATATAAACTTTTAACCTGTCTAAAAAAGCAGTTTTTCGAGATGCTTTTCTAGAGAAGAGCATTTCACAAAAGCAAGCTAGCTTACCAGATTTAAGCCGGCAAATACCTGTCCCCTTAGTAAAATGGATATTACGAGACCCTCCTAAGGTTTAAGTGCAGGTTCGATTCCTGCAGGGGACGATAAAAAGCTGAAACTTCTGGAATCGGAGGCTTCAGCTTTAAAAAACGATAATTTTGTCGCGGTGCTTTACACACGGAAAGTGAAACGATGGCTTGAGAGGTGAATGTGGTATCACCACTCAGCAATAGAATGGTCAGCATGTCTCCAAACAGGATTTTTCCAAGAGTGAGGATTTTTGTTTTCTTCCACAACCAAATCTTTGTTAATTTCAACTCCAAGACCTGGCAAGGGCGAGAATTTTATATGTCCATCGATAAAATCAAAAGCTTCAGGATTTTTTACATAATCGAGAACACTTTTGCCAACATTATAATGAATACCCATACTTTGCTCTTGAATAAAGGCGTTATAGCTGGTAGCATCTACCTGCAAGCAAGCGGCCAACGCAATCGGACCTAGCGGGCAATGAGGAGCCAAAGCAATATCATAGGCTTCCGCCATGGAGGCGATTTTTTTGACTTCTGTGATACCGCCTGCGTGAGAAAGGTCAGGCTGGATAATATCCACGCCACCATAATGGAAGAGGTGCTTAAAATCCCATCTGGAATATAAGCGTTCTCCAGTAGCAATTGGAATATTGCAGGACCGGGCAATTTCTTTGAAAGCCTCCATATTTTCGCACAAAACAGGCTCTTCGATGAACATAGGATCAAATTCTTCTAGTTTTTTAGCTAAGACTTTAGCCATAGGTTTATGAACACGCCCGTGAAAGTCAATGGCGATACCAAAATCCCTTCCAACTTTCTCGCGAATGGAAGCAACTCTTTCCAGCACAGCATCTATTTTGTCATGGCTATCAACAATCTGTAATTCCTCGGTTCCATTCATCTTAATGGCTCTAAAGCCAGCGTTTTTTCTGTCCAAGGCAGCAGTTGCAACCTCTTCTGGTCTATCACCACCAATCCAAGAGTAGACTTTGATGCTTTCGCGACATTTTCCGCCCATTAAATCGTATACTGGTGCGTTATAGTATTTTCCTTTGATATCCCACAAGGCTTGGTCAATTCCTGCAATGGCGCTCATAATAATAGGGCCACCGCGATAGAAGGCACCACGGTAAAGAAGGTTCCAGATGTCTTCAATGTTTAATGGATTTTGTCCAATTAAATAATCGGTCATCTCTTCAACACATGATTTTACAGTGAAAGCTTTTCCTTCAATTACCGCTTCACCCCAGCCGACAAAACCTGTATCTGTTTCTATTTCTACAAAACACCAGCGTGGACGAACTAAATAGGTATTAATTTTAGATATTTTCAATGTGACCTTCCTTTCTTATGAAGTAGTCGGTTTACGAGTTTCAGACATTTATTGTGATGATTCACGAACAATCAACTCAGAAGGAATGATAAGGGTGTCAAACTCTACACCTTCGTTCATGATGTGCCTTAACATGGTTAATGTAACCCAAGCCAAAGACTTGGGGTGGAAATCAACAGTTGTAAGTGAAGGGGCGGCATAAGCTCCCGCTTCTATATTATCAAAGCCAACGACTTTTATCATGTCAGGGACGATGATATCGTGCTGACGAAGGGCTCGAATGGCACCTAAAGCCATTTCGTCGTTTCCTGCCAGAAGAGCATCAAAGGATATCTTTTTGTTAATCAGCTCTAAAGCCCCGTTATAACCACTTTCAAAACCCCAATTCCCGTTGACAATCAAATCATCCTCTCGTTCGATTTTATGTGAAGCCAAAGCCTGGCAGTATCCGTTGAAACGTTTTGCAGAAGTAGTATTTCCGGGAACAGAGATAAAAGCAATTCTGGAGCACCCTTGGCGAATAAGGTGTGAGGCGGCTTTATACCCTCCATGGAGATTATCAAATAGAATTGCTGGGATATCAGGGATGGTGCTGTTTAAAAGAACGACGGAAATCCCCAATTTCTGAGCCTCTCGAACATAGGACTCGTCTACCATGCCGAAGAAAATAACGCCATTGGTATTGGAAAACATTTGTTGCATTTCATGCTTATTATTTCCGTTTTCTACGCAACAATAATGGAGCTTGTAACCGAATTGTAAACAATATTTTTCTAGTAGAACAAAAAGGTTCGTGATAAATTGGGTACGCATGGATTGACTGGTAGAAGAGAGGACAAATTGGATGTTTTTTTCGCCTTCTAGCGCAAAAGAGTACTGTGGTCGACGAACATTGGGGTTAATCAAAGTGCCACGACCAGGTAAAGAGATGAGAAGGCCTTCGTCCACGAGAACTTTTAATCCTCGTCGTACGGTCATCCGTTCGGCATTAAATTTGCTTGCCAATTCACGTTCAGAAGGAATGAATGTAAGCTCTTTATCGTTTAAAATCATATGACGGATTTGGTTAGCTATTTCTACGTATAAACTGTTTTTCCCCATGCTTTAATGCTCCATTATGAATGTAATAGATTCTATTATAAAATGATTTTTCCTTTTTTGCAATCAGTGAAAATCTTTTCTATAAGCACGCCACACATTTTCGAAAAAATCATCACTTTTTGGTATTTCACGAACGTTGCGCCAGTTGAAAAGGGTTTCATGTTCCTTATGATAATGGGTCTCTTGCACTAAATGAGCTTCCTTATCATCGTCCAAGACAAAGCGAAAAGTATCTGGCAACTTGTCGCTGTATTTTTCGCCTTGTAGATTTGTGTAGAGAGCACTTCCTCGGCTTTTTCCGTGAGTCTTCAAATAATTATCCATTGCCTGAAGATAAATCTGTTGGCTAACTAAGATATCCCATAAGCGAAAAGCTTTGCTGCGATTAGAAGGAGATACCCGGAGGATACTTTGGAAGTCGCCTAGCAGTGTGGCCACATGGGCAATGAGAGCTGAAATTTGCTCTTCGTTGCGGATAGGGCCGCCACATTGACTCATTTTTTTTGTGGTTTCTAACCAAAGAGGCTCCAAGTTGTCTTGCTTGGTGCTACTGATTTGGTTTAAAAGGAAAAAAGAGTCCTTAATGGTGTTCAGCGTTTGTTCTGACCAGGGGCCAAAGCTGTCAACATTACGATTTTTTGTAATATATTGAGCAACTCTTATTCCTCCCACTTGGCCAGAGTTTAAAGCGCTTCCACCAGGACGGTACACTCCGTGGGTGGCAGCAACCTCGCCAACGGCAAAAAAGCCCTTAACATTGGTTTGCCACCAACAATCCACATCTAATCCTCCGTTATTATGTTGGGCACTAAGAGCAATTTCTAAAGGCTCTGTGTACAAATCAACCCCTTTGTCTTGGTAAAAGTCAATGGCGGGCTGGTTCATATGGGCCAAACGCTCTATGGGGGTTCCAGAACAAGCCCCTGCATTGGTCAGATATGTTTTAACTTCATGGTCAAGCAAATCAAAGGAAATCTTTTTGTTTTTTGGATTGTTGCGAAAATCCAAAAACACTCGACGGCCTTTGTTAAGTTCAATATAAACAAGAATGTCTATGATAGAAGAGCCGTCCTTTATCTTGCGCACATCAAATGGCCATTGATACCCTTTAAGAAAAATCATGTTCAGCATCTTCGTTTCATCGTCGAAGAAATCATATAAGAATTCTTTTTTGCCCTCACCCTCTTGATCGGTGGAAAAAAACATTGGCAGGACTTGCATATAGGTTCCTGAAACATTCCAACGAGGTTTTACAGAAGCCATACCATATTGCCATTCCGTGAGATTTTTCCCAACAACGCCAGCCTCATAGGCAATTCCAGACATTCCAAAGTGACCTTCTGGGTAGACGCTATCCGCGTATATTCCGGCAGGGCCACCGGTGGCATATACGATGTTCTGACATTGGAACAATACGAAAGGTTGCTCAGATTCTTGGCGATTTAAATCCAAGCATATGACACCTTCTACGTGCTTTAAATCGTCCTTTTCTACGGTAAGTATTTTGATGACAAGAAGTCTGTCAAAGACCTTAATGTTTTTTGCCGTCACAGATTGCTCCAAAGCCTCGGTCATTTTCTTTGAAGTGTAAGGCCCCACGCTAGTGGCACGACATCTGGGGTCATGATCGGTCTTATATCCCACATACTCTCCAAAAGCGTTATGAGGAAAAGGAACACCTAACTCAACCAATCGCAGGAAGCTTTGAGCAGATAACGCCGCTTCACATAAAGCAATATCACCATCCATACATTTTCCAGAGAATAAAGTTTCTGCCATCTCACCAACACTGTCTGAATGATAGCCAGCCAAAGTCAACTTGTAGTAGGTTTGTTTGTCAGAGCCCGTATTTCTTGAGGTTCCAGTATTGACGTCCTCAGTAATGATGGCGATATCCCTTTGCCCATATTGGTGGAGACGATCCGCCGCATTATAACCAGCGGCTCCTGTGCCGATGATGATGGTATGGAATTGAAAAGTGGAAATGGAATATCCATTAAACATTGTCGATAATTCATTCATCATATTTAAGACCAATCCTTATAATTTTCTAATATGAAAGCCGCCGTCTACTTCAATGACACTGCCCGTGGTATAAGTCAATTTATCACTGGCGAAAACAGAAACTGCTTCGGCAACATCTCCAGGAGTTCCCCAACGAGCAATAGGAAAAAGCCCTTGTTCAATCAAGTGGTCGTATTTTTCTTGAACACCTGATGTCATATCGGTGGCAATCACACCTGGACGAACTTCGTTGACAAAAATACTATCCCCAGCCAAACGATCAGCGAACAGCATCGTAATCATACTCAATCCAGCCTTGGAGATGCAGTATTCTCCTCGGTTGATAGAAGAAGTGTTGGCAGAGCAACTGCTTACATTAATGATGGCGCCTCTTTTTTTTCCAAACAGGTCCTGTTTTAACATCTGGTTCGCCACTAACTGAGATAAAAAGAGAGTCCCTTTTGTGTTAATGTCGATGACTCGGTCAAAACTTTCTTCGCTCAACTCCAACAAATCAGTACGTTTAAGAGGGGCAACACCCGCATTATTCACCAGCACATGAATGCCTCCAAAGTGGGAAAGGGCTTTTTCGACTAAAGTGTTTCGGCTATTGGCACAAGACAAGTCGCCTTGTACATACAAGTAATCAATCCCTAAATCACGGATTTGATCCAAGGATTTCTGACAGTCTGCCTGAGGCTTACTCGCGAAAATGACCACTTGAAAGCCGTCTAATCCTAACTGCTTTGAAATGGCTAAACCAATGCCGCGACTGCCTCCGGTTACAATTGCTGTTTTTTTCATGGTTGTTGAATCCTCCTTTCCCGTTCTACCGCAGCTTCGCGATATTTTTTATAGAGAGGCAAATAAATCTCTTGATCACGGATAACACAACCCGTACGACCGTGATCTCTCATGATTTGCGTACATTTCGAACAAGCGATGCATGATTTCTCTGGAAAGAGTTTTTTCTTTTTGAGGATGTCTATTGGGGCATCAGGGTAGGCAAATGCTTGTCGACCGAGCCCAACAAAAGCACAATGCTTTTCTTTTAAATGTGCTGCCGCAACACTTGGAAGATATTCTCTTAACCAGCTGTATCCACATCCTACAACAGGAACATCACCGGCAGCAATTTGAACTTTTTTGCATAGTTCGAATAATCTTGCAGCACTCTCCAAGGGATGCTCTTTTGGCAAAGGAACTCCTAGGCTGGGTTGATCAAAGGGACGAGTAAATTGTGGGTAGAGATAATAAGGGTTTCCGGCAGAAGCGCATAATAGTTCGACACCGTGTTTGCAAAGGAGCTTCACCAGCATAAGGGTTTCATTTAAATCTGGCGTCATAAAATCTTTTGGGTCTACTCCGAATCCATAAGGAAAAGGATGCCCATCAAAAGCATTAAATCGACAAGCAATAATAAAATCATCTCCCAAGGCTTGGCGAACGGCTTTAATAATATTTAGTAATAGGCGTGTTCGATTCTCGAAGCTTCCGCCGTATTTGCCAGAACGATGATGGGAAGCCAATAACTCACTTAACAAATAACGATGACAAGCTTTAATGTCAACACCATCAAAGCCTGCTTCTTTTGCTAGAGTTGCGGCTTTAGCATATTTGAATACAAGCTGGTCTAAGTATTCGTCAGACACTACGTCATAGTTTTTGTCAATTCCTACTCTTGGGTCTAGTAGAGGGTCATGTTGCGGTATCATTGGAGAGAAGCGGTGGCCCTCAGGGCGAGAATACCTACCAGAATGAGTGAGCTGCAAAATATTAAGGGGACGGTAACCATTGGTCTCGGTGGCGATAAGATTGGTTTGCTCTACCAGCTGAGCAAACGTGTCTCGAGTCGATTCATTTAAAACTTTTTGCAAAGGGTTTGCTTTGCCCTCTGGCACAACGGCGCAAGCCTCCCACCATATCAAACCTGCCCCTCCAGTAGCAAAACGATGATAGCGCCGCCTCACAAGTTCACTAGGGCTACCGTCTAACTCACTATCGCACCCCTCCATTGGCAAGATAACAAAAGGGTTGTGAGCAATTTTATTGCCAACCTTAACCTTAGAATGAAAGACTCCCCAATCAGCACTTAATGAAATATTTACTTTTAATTCGTGGATTTTATTCTCTAATTCATGAATGTTTTTGAAGTTAAAGACCTCATGGTTTGACATTTGCTTCTCTCCCGTATTTTGTAAAGAGTTCCTTCAAATAAGAAACATCTCTTTTTCCGTAAACTTCCACATTTGGCTCATCAGAATACTCCATATGTAAACAGATACTGTTTTTGTAACCTTTCTTCACCAAAAATTCAACGGCATGCTCCCAAGAGCACAGCCCTTGCGTACCCGTTGTAAAATAGGGAAGATAGTTGGCAGAAGATTCTGGTCCAGTAGTTCTATGATAGAAGGCATTCTTAAAATTAACCAAACCAAGATGTTCTCTAAAGATACTCAGCGCTTGTCTGGGGTCTTCGCTGGCTAAGCCACTGTGAGCAGCATCCCAAACAGCAGAAAGATAAGCGGGAGGATAATCTTTTACCAATTGAAACAAAATAAAGGATTGGCTAGCAATAGACATGAAGTGTTGTTGTATTCCCACCTGTATTCCATATTCTTCGCACAGAGGTAAAAAGCGTTCTATACTCTTTCGGATGGAGGCCTCCGCTTCAGGGTAAGGAGTTTTTGCTTCGCTTAGATACATCGTGCGTATAAAAGAGATGCCTGCCTTAGCACAAGCAGAGAAGAGTGTTGGCGAAGGTTCTCCGGCAACTCGACAAACCTTTAATCCGTGTTCTGCGAAAGAGGCGACGATTTCGGGAAGCTTCTTCTGGGCGTTAGCGGGTTCGAATGGGAACCCATGGCGCACAGGAAGCTCTATGCCGTCACAACCAAATTGTTTCGTTAGAGAAATTAATTCTTCGGTTTTTGCTTTTGGCCAAGGCTTTGTAAAAAAGGAGAATTCAACCATTCGATTCACTTGTGACCTTTCTCGGCATCAAAGAAGGCTTTTCGTGAAGAAATACAGTCTTTGATAATCATGTTATGTAGAGACTCTTCAAAACCAGTAAGAGGTTTTTGGTGGTTTCTGAGGTTGTCAAAGAAAACTTTGTTTTCATAATAGAAACCATTGGTCATATACACCTGGTCGCTATTGCATAAACTCGCNCCTGATAGTCTGGTAAGGGTTTCGTTATTATAAATATGGATTAATTCACCAGGGCGGTCGTAGCCAAATTCCCAGATGGGTAGATGTGCCATCCAAGTGTGATTGGCCGCGTGTACTGTTGCTCGCTCCAAAACCGCTCCTGTATCAGGAAAAAAGCAGAGTTGAGCATGAACGCCTGAGGTCATGACGCAATCCATATAGATATTATACACGTTTTGTCCGTATTGAGAAAGAGGTTGATAGGAAAAATGAATTTTTTTGAAATCAGCATCTGTGAGATAACGAACAGTATCGATGCCGTGTATGGTTGTATCGCTGAAATCTTCATCGCAACGTCCTATCCGACACAGTTCATATCGAATAAACTGTATGTCCTCTTGTTTTTTTAACAATTTTTTTAGCTCCTGCAAAAGAGGGATTCCTCGACGGTTATAACCCACTTGATGAAAGACTCCATTCGCTTTAGCGCTTGCAATTAATGAAAGGGTTTCATCCGTATTTTTGCCAGGAGGCTTTTCTACAAAAACAGGGAAGCCAAGGTTCATGACTTGAATCGCAACTTCTGCAATGTATTCTTCGTTGACTAAGATGCAAACAGCATCTGGTTGTATTTGGTGAAGCATTTCGTGAAAGTTGGTGTAATAACGTGAGAAACCAAATTTTTTAGCATACCTTGAAGCACGGTCTTCGTCTATGTCGCAGCATGCAGCAAGTTCAAAGTCCGGATTCTCCGCTTTGTATTTCAGATAAGAGGGTCCGTGGCAACGCTCCAAAATATTGCCACAACCGATAACACATAATTTGAATGACATAGGTTACTCCTTGATTTGGGAAACATGAAATATACCAATGGGTCTTTTTTGTTATACCTTTGCCACAATATATCATTAAACGTGGCGCCTGTCAATGCTCAACCTATAAAAAGAAAGACGAAAAAGCAAGCTTTTTGTGAAAAATATTGTTGACATCTGGCGTTTGCAATGTTATATTACGATAAAGGTATAATGAAAAGAAACCATTGGTTCATGCTTTTGCAATCTGAATTCCTAAACGTAAAAGAAAGTTCTAAAATGAATCAAAGGGGTCTGGCATTTAGCACATGTTTAACGATTGAAATTAAAGGAGGAAGTAAGATGAAAAGGAAGATACTTGCACTTTTACTAAGTGTAGCACTGGTTGGTGGCGTTATGATGGGTTGTGCTGGTGATGGAAATGGTGGAGATGTTGCACCCCCAGCAGACACTGCAGATGAAGCGGCAGATGACACAGGAGATGAGCCAGCAGGTGATGAACCAGCTGAGGCAGGGGAGAGACCGTTTGAGGGAGTGAGATTAACCTTAGAAGCGATTTACCCTGAGGCAGACCAAGATGGGCGCTGGATTACAGAATTAATTGCAGCGTATTATGAGAAAACAGGAGCTTATATCGAATACATTTTCACAGAAAATAAAGCATATCAAGACAGAGTAATGGCATTGGTTGCTGGTGATAATGTTTCTGACATCGGTTTTACCTGGGGTGGCGGCTTCACTTCTCAATTTTTGGATGCTGATATGATATCATTTTTGGATGATGATATGGCAGAGACCATAACAGAGCTTTCGGATGCAGCCGTTTTTAGAGACGAGCAAGGTAGAATTTATGCAATCGCACCACATGCGTGGTGTATGGTACTTTACTATAACACAGCAGTATTTGAAGAGCACAACTTATCTGTTCCAGGAACATGGGAAGAGTTGTTGGAAGTTTCAGAGGCGTTAAGTGCAGCAGGCGTTACTCCTATTGCAGTAGAAGCGCTAACAGGTGATGGGACAGGCTGGATTTTTGATATTATACATTATCGTATCGCAGGACCACAGGTAATACAAGATGTGTTTGACGGCACAGGAACATTTGAAGAAGCAATGTTTGTTGAAACGGCAGAATGGGTACAAGAGTTGGCAGCAGCAGGAGCATTTGCTCCAGACTTTGCGGTAGATTCATATGACGATGCTAAAATTAGACTGTTGATGGGTGAAGCGGCGATGTATTTTGACGGAAGCTATATGGTTGGTGGTTTAGACCACTTGGATGCATTTGGTGGCATGGATAACATATCAGCGACCAACTTCCCAGCACTTGGAATATCTGCAGACAATGATAATATTGTTATGGGTGGTACATCCGACGCTTTCTTTATTAACGTAAGATTAGAGGGAAGAGATCGAGAAGCAGCAGTTGGGTTCTTACAGTTTATGTTCTCTGCAGAGCAACAAGCGATAATGGCAGAAACGACCAATCGCTTACCGATTAACCTTTATACGGAATTAGACCCCACTCAAGTATTGCCATTGTTCAATGTTATCTCTGACATCTTTACAAACCCTGACAATTTGGTATATAATGTGACTACAAACCGAGCTCCGAATACGGTGTATCAAGATATATTAAGAGCAATGTTCTTTACTCGAATTGCAGGGGGAACAATCACTCCAGAAGACTTTCTTGAAGAATTTGTTCCCATTTATGAGAATGCAATGCAAGAATAAGCGACGAGGATAGTAAGAATAGCAGTACAAACCCGATATGGATATGGCATGAATCATGTCATATCCATATCCAAATGTAGATAAAGGATATAGGAAATCTATGAATATGCAAAAAAAAGGAAACATTAGTGATAAACTGATTCGTGTGCTTTTTGTTCTTCCGGCCTTGGCTCTATTTGCAATAATTATTGTCATACCCGTATTGTCGGCAGTTCCCTACAGTCTTTTTAATTTAAGAGGATTTAGGTTTGAAGAGTTTATCGGCCTTAGAAATTATATCAACATGCTGCAGAGCCAATTGTTTTGGAACGCCTTACGGAACACCATTATTTATACATTATTGAATTCCGCGATTATGCTAAGTACGGCTTTGATTGTATCTATTCTTCTGTATTCTTTAGCGGCAAAGCGCAAAAAAGGTTATCGCTCTTTCAGAACAGTTTTTTTGACGCCGATTTGCCTTTCTAGTGCAGTCGTCGGGTTTATGTGGCAATTTATATACCACCCTAGAGTGGGTCTTTTGAATGGATTGCTTTCCTTAATCGGGCTGGAAGAGTATACCCAGGCTTGGCTGGCAAATGAAAGGTATATTCTTTTATTGTTAATTATACCTGCAATTTGGCAATGGGGCGGTTTTTATATTATCTTATTATTCACATCCATTATGAATGTGCCATCAGAATTAACAGAAGCAGCAATGATTGATGGTGCCAGTAGACTTCAAACCATTCGCAAAGTAATCATACCAATGATTACACCGACCCTAGAGTATGTGTGTATTTTGGCCTTGACAGGAGCGGCAAGAGCTTTTGATTTGATTTGGATTATGACCAGAGGTGGACCAGGAAACGCCAGTGAAACCATTGCATTGTATATGTATCGACAAGCATTCAACTGGGGCAATTTTGAGATGGGAACCACCATTGGAATAAGTCTTTTTGTGATTTGTGCAATTTTTGTTGTGATTAACAGAAAGATATTTGAAAGACTAAACTGGGATAAGTAAAGGAGGGAAGTCCGGTGAAAAGAGCGAAAATAAAAGAAAGAATAGCAACCGGTTTGACCTATGTTATATTATCTCTCGGTGCTATTGTTGTCATATATCCTTTGGTGTGGTTGTTTTTAAACTCACTTAAAGCAGACATGCACATTCATATTGATCCTTGGGGCATACCAAAAGAGTTTCTGTTTTCAAATTATCCAGAAGCAGCAAGAATTGCTCAACTAGGACTAGGTTTAAGAAACAGCGTATTAATGACGGTGATGGCGGTCGCCATCGTTATTACTGCAGGACTGATGGCTGCTTATGTTTTTGCCCGTTATAAGTCGAAAGTATATAATTCGTTTTTTGTGCTGATTATTTTAGGGTTGACAGTACCTGCTCATGCAGTATTGGTTCCTCTATTTATAGAGCTACAGAGATGGAATTTGATTGATAATTTACTGGGTGTTTCCTTGATAAATGCGGGATTTGCTCTTCCTTTGGTTACTTATATTTTTGTGAACTATATCAAAACCATTCCAAAAGAATTGGATGAAGCAGCAGTGATGGATGGCTGCGGACAAGTAAATTATTTTGCAAGAGTTATTGTTCCTTTATCCTCTTCTACTATAGTAGTGGTGTTGATTTTACAAGGAATTACCATATGGAATGACTTCTTATTTTCGATGGTTTTTATTACAAGTCCTGGGATTAGGACGTTACCTTTATTGCTGACCAGCTTTCAAGGCCAGTTCTCAGCTCAGCTAGGACTTTCCTTTGCAGCAATTTTTATCTCTACAACACCAATGATTTTGTTTTATTCTTTCTTCCAAAGATACATCCAAGAAGGAATTGCGGCAGGTGCTGTGAAAGGGTAAGTGCGTCCAGCAAAGGTAATCGAATGGACTCAAAAACCATTTTTTGGGTTCGTCAGCTTAATGTGAATATAGCAGAATAGGAGCGAGTGAAAAATGAGCAAAACAAATTCTGGGAGACCAGTACAAATTGTCAGCATCAGTTTTCCTAAGGATAAAACGGAAAAGATATTGGAGATTGTTGAACAAGAGGCAAAGGAGCAACCAGATTTGATTGTGTTGCCAGAAACCTGGAAAGGTTTAAGTGCAGATCCGGAAAGAGTAGATGGAATGACAGTTTCTGCAGTATCTAAGCTGGCAAAAAAATATAAGACGTATATCATTTGTCCGATTTTCAGGAAAGAAGAAAAGAGTGATAGAATCAATTCTGCAGTGTTGCTGAACCGAGAAGGAGAGGTTGCATTTGTTTTTGACAAAACGTATCCTTATTGGGGAGAATTTGACCTGCAACCACCAACCCGACCGGGAGGGGGAGCCGCTGTATTTGAGACAGATTTTGGACGAATCGGTGTAGCGATTTGTTTCGATGCGAATTTCCCAGAAGTATGGAAAAGTCTTGCTAATCAAGGGGCAGAACTTGTGTTGTGGCCAAGTGCATATTCGGCTGGCACAAGCCTGCAAGCACATGCCATCAATCATCAATATTACATCGTTTCTGCTACCCTAGTAAGCGATTGTGTCGTTTACGATATTACAGGAAGAGAACTATTATATGAAAAGAGTAAGGAAATTAATGTCAGTAGGATTACTCTTGATTTGGATCGTGGGATTTACCATGAAAACTTTAATATGGAAAAGCGGGATAAACTATTGGCCGAAAAAGCAAACAGTATTATTCAAGAGCTTCACATGACAAGAGAAGAATGGTTTGTGTTAAAGGCAATTCAACCAAGAGTAAGTGCTCGTGAAACGGCAAAAGAGTACGGCATGGAAGAGTTAAGAGATTATAAAAATAGAAGTAGAACTGAAATTGACAAAATGCGAGGAACGAGTTTATGAAAAAGCACAGGCTAGGGGCGTCAGATATTGAGGTTAGTACCATAGGCATTGGTTGTTGGGCTTATGGGGGTGGCAAATACTGGGGTGAACAAAGTCAAGATGACGTAGAGAAGGTGGTAAGGGCGGCAATTGACAGTGGTGTAAATCTGTTTGATACAGCAGAGGTATATAATGACGGAGCCAGCGAAGAAGCGTTGGGAAAGGCATTAGCTGGTATCAGGGATAAAGCAGTTATATGTTCAAAAGTTAGCCCCTCAAATGCATATTCGTCTACGTTGCGTAAACACTGTGAAGCAAGCCTTAAGAGATTGAGAACGGACTATTTGGACGTGTATATGCTACATTGGCCGATCAATTATTTTTCTGTGAAGCATTTCACAGATGATGTGAATGTGATTGAAAACCCTCCTACGATAGAGGAGGCGTTCGCGACGCTTCTAGAGCTCCAAAGAGAAGGCAAGATTCGTGGAATAGGAATCAGTAATTTTGGTGTCCAACAGATGAAGGAAGTTTTGGCAACAGGAGCGAATGTTCTCATGAACGAAATTACATACAATATTGTTTCTCGAGCAATTGAAAAAGAAATTGTGCCCTTTTGTATAGAGAATAATATAGGGATTGTTGGCTCTATGGCTTTGCAACAAGGACTTTTAGCTGGGGTGTACCAAGCTGCAAAAGATGTTCCGCCGTACCAAGCTCACTCGCGACATTATAATTACGAATATCGAAAGTCCGTTTCAAGACATGGAGAAGCAGGTGCAGAAGAGGAAATGTTTGTAGTTCTTGCAAAGTTGCGTCAGATATCTGAAGAGTTGGGTATAAGTATGGCTCAGTTGGCAATCGCATGGGTATTGTCCAAGCCAGGAATCAAAAGCACTTTAGTTGGTTCTAGAAATATCCAAGAACTGGAAGCCAATGTGAGGGCCGCTTCCTTGGAACTTGATAAAGCAACGGTAGAGGAGATTGATAGAATCAGTATTCCAGTATTAGAGAAACTAGGAGATAGTCCTGATTACTACGAAAACAGAAAAAATAGTAGGATTCGATAAGGAGGCGGCAGTCATGAGTGAAAGGAAGTTTGTAACAGTTCCAAAGAGTGAGGTACATATGATACCCGTGCCGTATATTGAAGAGGTTCCTGATTCTGACTATGAGCAGGCCTCAGAAGGTGCCAGAGAAGCATTTCGAGATATGAAGTTTGGGGTAAGGATTCATTGGGGGCTTTATTCCAAGTGGCATCTGCAGAATGAATCTTGGCCATTTTTAAAAATGCCATTTGATAAAAAACAGGAATATCAGGATTTATACAAGTCTTTTAACCCACAAAAATTTGATGCCCAGGAGTGGATGCGCTTTTTTAAGAGGGCAGGGCTGAAGTGTTTTGCCTTTACCACGAAACATCACGAAGGATTTTCCCTATTTGACACCAAAACGAAAGTGAAAAGAAGAGTGAATTGGATGGCAGAAGGAGGCCCTCAGATTGAAGAATGTGACTTCGCTTACAGTGTTATGGACTCTCCTTTTAAAAGAGATGTTGTAAGGGAACTGTGTGATGCAGCCAGAGAGCATGACATTAAGATAGATTTCTATTTTTCTCATCCAGATTGGTATGATGCAGATTTTAGGCCGTATGTTTTTCATCCTCTAACGGTACCCGATTATGAAAAGTTGCTGACAAAGGAAGAAATGGAAGAGTTTGATGAGCGCTTTGGAGATCAAAAACAAGTGATGGTTCATGCTTTAACTGATGAGGAAAAGCAAAGGATGGTGCTAAGGCATCGAGAACAGTTAGTGGAACTACTTACCAACTATGGCGAAATCGATATGATCTGTCTTGATATGTGGTTGGGTGTAGAGGTTTGGCCAGAGTTAAAAGAAACCATAAAGCTAGCCCGAAAGCTTCAGCCAGATGTGATGTTACGCGCTCGAGGCATAGGGAATTATGGTGATTATTATACTCCAGAAGGGTTTATCCCTGGCAGTAAAGAAAATACAGAAATGCCTTGGATGGTAATTTACCCATTAGGAGAAAGCTTTTCATACGAATCAGAGGCGAATAAACACAAAGGAAGCCCGTGGGTAATAAAAAGCTTAGTTGATACGGTTGCAAAAGGTGGCAATTTTATGGTTGGTATTGGTCCTGATGAAAAGGGCACTTGGCACCCTCAAGCAATCAAGGATTTGGAAGAGGCAGGGGACTGGCTTGAGGTGAATGGCGAAGCCATTTATGAGACCAGAGAACGGTCTGGAGACTTGTATAAGGAAGGGGAGCATCTCCGTTTTACTCGTACTAAAGATTCGCGATTTATTTATGCAATCTCTATGGAATGGCCAGGTGCTTTTCTGGAGATTAAAACGGTAAAACCTTTGGAGGATTCACAGATTTATCTCCTTGGATACAATGAAGCGTTAAAGTGGAAGGTTGATGAAAAAAATCATTTAATCATTGAGCTACCAGAGGAAATGCAAAGTCCTGAAAAACGACCCTGTAAAGTGGCATATGCCTTTAAAATTCAAGTGGAAAAATAAGGGAATATCCAAAAAAGCACTCAAGGATGGAAGAGATATAAAAACTCAAATGCGGGTTTTTGTATCTCTTCATTTTAGTTTACAGGTTTTTTGTGGAAGGTGTGTTTGGCGTTAAGACATTTGTTAATGAGGGGGCAAAAAGAGGCTACTCTTGTTTCTCCAACCCATCCACACGCTGAGAAAGAGGGGGGTGAGAATACTCAATCATCACAACAAAAGGATGGGGAGTAAGGTTTCCTAAACTTTCTCTGTAAAGCTTTTTAAGTGCGGAGATAGCAACTTCTGTGTTGGAGCATTCCTTTCCAAATGCATCCGCCTCGTATTCGAACTTACGAGAAAGCGCATTGCCAGGAATCTGTAGTAGAAGCATCAAAGGCGAGATGATAATAAACAAGATATAAATTCCAAAAACCAAATTCACATCACTAAACCCGAAGGCTTGTGAGACTGCCGGCATGGAAACAAGGAAGTAAGCAGCCACAAGAAGAAGTCCAAAAGTTAAAAGGCTAAAAGGTTTGGTTTTCAGAATATGCCCTTTCTTGGCATGACCAATTTCATGACCGAGGACAAAAAGGATTTCATCAGTAGTCATTTTTTCTACCAGAGTGTCAAAGAGACCGATGGTTTTGGTTTTGCCAAACCCAGAAGCAAAGGCGTTAAGCTTGGTGCTACGCTTGGAAGCATCAACCATGTAGACGG
>JGI20163J15578_10000433_pt1 | contig 17348 bp, 9 predicted proteins | sample TergutCu122P1_FD_15578 | JGI IMG/M metagenome (IMG submission 15578)
GAGGATATGAAGAAATCCTTATCTGACTGGAGCGATAAAAACCAGATACGCAAATATCTAGAAAAGCTGCTTGACAAAGAAGCGTTTGATAAAAAAGGATTAATATATGGAATGGGTCATGCCATCTATTCTATGAATGACCCAAGAGCAGATGTATTCAAGAGCTTTGTTAGGGAATTGGCCAAAGAAAAGGGCAAGGCGGCAGAGTTTGCGCTGTATGAAGCCGTTGAATATATGGCCCCTGAAGTGATTGCCAAGAAACGAAGAATGTATAAGGGGGTGAACGCCAATGTGGACTTCTATAGCGGTTTGGTGTATGGTATGTTAGAACTTCCACAAGAATTGTATACGCCTATTTTTGCTACGGCACGGATTGTAGGGTGGAGCGCTCACCGGTTAGAAGAACTTAAGAATGTAGATAAGATTATTCGACCTGCTTACAAACCACTGGCTCCACATCGAGCTTATGTAGAGTTAGAGAAGAGGGAGATGGTATAAAAAACAAGAAAAACAAAGAGTTCATGAGGGTTTAAGAAAGTTTAGCCTTTGTTAAGCGGGAGGACACAAAGCGGACACAAAGATGAGATATACTACTTTCTAGGGTGATTAGAAATAATCGCCTCCCCCTCATAAAGTAGAGACATTTTGAAAAATGTCCCACTTTACTCTCATTCCTTTAGATAACTATATAGCAAAAGTACCCGTTAGCCCCGTGGCCAACGGGTTTTTGCTATCATACTAGAAAATCCAGTGGAAAACGTTGAAATTCAAAGGAAAAATGGGGAAACAGAAGAAAAAATAAGGAAAAACACAGAAAAAAAGAAAAAAGTTGTAAAAAGCTCTTTACTTTTCGCTCAAAAGCTTATAGAATGTCAGTGTGGCTATTTATACTCATTATTGCGATAGGGAGAGAAAGGGGTAAATTGCCGGAGCAAATTATTCACTATTAGTTATAGGAAAAATATTATATAGAACTCAAGGAGAATGAAGATGACACAAGAGCAAAGAGAAATGATTACAAAACAAGACATTATTGATTACATCAATAAGATGGAAATCAAAAAAGCTGGACTTGGCGGCGGCGGACTGGATAAGGTTGACGTTTATTTTCACATTCAACAGATTGTGACAATGTATGACGCTTATCTTAAAAAAGAGCTGAAGAACCAAAAAGCAGAATTAGCAGGCCAGAACAAAAAGGAATTAGAAGAACATAAAGCAGCCTTAGAAGCAGAAAACTCAGAAGAGCGAGACAGTCTGGTAGGGCAAATCGAAAACCTTAGTCGTTTCAAAGAGCTTGCATCTACTTTGCGGGAGGAATGTGATGAGCAAAAGCGCATCATTGAAGAGCAAAAACAAGAGTTAGATAAGTACAAGAAAGATATGGAAACACTGCAAGACGACCTTAACAAATTAAAAGAAGAGAGTGATACTCTCAAAGATGTGGCCAGCACTTCTTATGGTGGAAACGTAGATGCATCATCTAGCGCTATTAGAGATTATACCGCTCGCATTGACAGGTTGAATGAAGAGTTAAGAGAGCGTGCCACAGAGAATGAGAACCTAAGAAGTAGATTAAGGGTAGTTGAAGGCGATTTAGCTGAAGCTGAAGCAACACAAGCAGGTATGCCAAGACAAGTGATTGCAACTGCAGGAACTTATAATTACTCCGATGATATCAGTGAGATTTTACGAGAAGCACGTGCAGAGGGGCAGCGCATTGTTGACGAATCACGTCGCGAATCAGAAAAAGAACTGGTTAAAATGCTGAATCTAAGAGCGAAATTCAAGCATGAGAACGAAGTATATCGCAATTGGTGTACTCGTGTTGATGGTGAGAAGAAGGCCATTGAAGAGTTCTTTGCTAACCTGTCTGCGCAATACAAGACCGTTAACAGAGCGCTTGCAACGGTGAAAGAAGATGCAGATGCCTTTGATATTGAGAGAGTGTTTACTGTGATAGATGCCGGTGGACAAGAGAGAATCGAGAAAGTAGAAGACTAACAAGAATTAAATCCATAATCAAAACCCCTTGAGACCTGTACCCATTAGGGTGAAAAGTCAAGGGGTTTTGTGTTGTGAAAAAATATAGTTCTTAAAAAATAGTATCGTCAATTTGGTGATCCAAAGATTCTTTTGATAAAGACTCAAACAATTGTTTCAAAGTTTTCCAGTCCAAGGCAGTAGGAATGGTTGATAAATGAATATAATGGAAGGGCAAATGTCCATAATTTTTGTAATCAAAAGAGTTGTAGTTGGTAACAACAATATCTGCAAGAGCTTCTTCGATATCCTCTAAAGTGATGGGCTGGTTAATCAGGAATTGTACGTCCATATTTTGAGTAATATAAAGCTTTGCTCTTTCCATAATATATTCATCAAAGCCAGCATGGCCTTGGATGGCAAAAAGTACCTTTAGAGGCTGAACAGAGCTCATCTTGCTCTTTGACAAGAACAATGACACCAAACAAACAGCCAAGTCTTCTACATTCCCAAAATTTAAGACGCGACTTTCTTTCACTGTGGAAGACAGATGCAGTAGCCATTTGATGTAAAGGCTTTCATATTCCGTTTTTATGAAATCTCTGAAGTCGGCTGTAATCACTTGGTAGTTCTGAGACAGGGTTGAAAGGAGATAGTAATTAATTAAAAAACCTTCGATCTTTAAAAAAATGTCCTCTTGTTCTCGGGTAGAAGGCAGAAATTTTCTTACGAGAGTTTGGATTTCTTCTCTCACTTCTGGCTGCTGTTCACAGTTAATGTATCGGTAGTCATAAGCAATGGAGGTGCTCTTTGGCGTTCGATAAGACAAACAATGAAGCGACGTAATGAAGGCCCATAAAAACTCTTCAGAAGGAAGAGGGCCGTTAGTGTCAAATTGAAAATGAAGAAAATCCATGACTCTAGAAAATCTTTCATATAGCAAGGAGTTTTCGACAAATCCTTCTAAATCAGTATAAGTAGTTTCTAAGTAAGATTGGTTTTCCCAGCGAGTTTTAGCAATGGCTAACCAAAGAGAAATTCTGAAATAATTGTAATGCAAAGGAGTAGGAATATTTTCCTGTATTAAGCCAAGGAAAAGCATGGTGTCATCGTTGGCGGTAGAAGAAACAACTTGAGTGTCTCCTAATAAAGCAAAAAACTCAAAGAGAAAAACCCGAATGTCTTCTTCTTTTCCTCTAAAACGGAGGACAGAAGTTTCGATGTGCAGGTTGAATTTTTTCAATACTTCATTCATGGATGTGATGGTTCTAAGGTAAGTAGAACGAGAAACGCAGAAATAATCCAAAGCGTCCAACATGTTTAGAGCATCATTATTAAAAAGTGACTTAACAATTTTAAACGTCAAGGCCTCTTTGATCAACTCTGCGACAATGGCTTCGATGGAAGTGTTAGATTTAAATAACAACAAGTATTCGCCTTGTTTAGGAGAGGTAATGTCAATATAAGTTTTCAGCTCATCATTAAGGGTGTGAATCTCCGTTCTTATGGTTGAAGGAGTTAAATCTACAGCAGCAGTTAAATCCTTTATATTCACGGAGTGCTCCGCATTGGCTAAAGAACGAAGTAGCTGTACCTTTTTGATGAATTTTCGATCTCTTGACATGGCCAAAAAAAGGTTCTTCATAGTTTCAATGCTCTCCTTAAGGGACGGTTATAAGGTTGAATTCTAGAGTCCATTATAACTTGAAAGAGAGTGAAAGTCTAGTAAAGAATCAAAAGAGATTGCAAAGCAAAAGGCAACAGCTGGAAAAAAATTTCAAAAATTGCTCTCTATGAGTAAAATGTGAGATTGCAATTGAAGGGATGATGGTTTATAATTAAAGAATCCATAGAAGCAAATGATGTGTTAGCTTGGGGAAAATTACCCAATTTTAAAGAGAAGCCTTATAGAACTTGCAAAAACATGAAAAATGAGGTATAATAAGGGGTACGATTATTATTGAAGAAGGTTTGAAGGGGAAATGAAAAAAAGCTCAGGGGAATATAAAACAGCGCTAAACTTAATAAAGCCTTCGCCTTTAAGTGCAATAATCAGATTAAAAACCTTGTGGGTAACCTTCTTGGTTCTTATTCTTTTAGTGAGTGGAGTGGTTGGGTTTTCACCATCGATTGAAACCTTGGCCAACCCAGAAATCAACTCTTCGATAAGGATTGAAGTTCCAGAGATTCCAGAGGTTCCAGGGGACCCAGAGCATTCAGATGATTCAGGTGATTCAGGTGATTCAGATGATCCGGATTACTCGGACTACCAAGACTATCCAGATTACTCAGAAGATCTAGAGGACCTAGAGCATCCAGTAGGTACATTTTCTGTAAGGGCGGTGCTCCCAGAGAATCAAATTAATGACAGAGTACGCTTTTTCTACTTGGCGACGAACCCTGGAGAGGAACAATTAATTTCAGTAACAATAGAGAATTTTACGGGGGAATACCAGACGATAGAGGCGGCGATTCATCTTGCCACCACAGACGAACAAGGAAGGGTGAATTATAGCGGGTCATCCGAACCGCCAGATGCAACCTTACCTCACAATATAGAGGATTTAGTTAGTTTTGAGCCATTTATTCAGTTACCACCTTACGAAACAGTAGAGTTCTGGATGACAATTCAGATGCCGATGGAGCCTTATCAGGGAGTTCTTGCAGGAGGACTTACCTTTGCATCGGTAGATGATATATTGCCTCCTATCGTAATGGCGATATTGATGGTGCAGGGTGGTTATGTTGAACCAGAGTTGAGACTTGCGGGTTTATCTACAGAAGTAGTAGGAACCCAAAGCGTGATTCATGCATACTTGCGCAATATAGAGGCTTCATTTGCGGGAGAGTTAAGCATTACTACTGAGGTGAGAGATAGCACAGGAGCACTTGTTTTTACAAATACTAGAGGTGGCATGCATATGGCACCCAACTCTTCGTTCACGTATGAAATAGGCTTGAACGACCTGCAGATGTCGTCTGAAATGTATGAAGTCACTTTCATCATTGAGGAGGAAGAAGGAGAGGATGGGGAAAGACGTTCTTGGGAGCTGGTATGGCTTGAGCTACAAGGGACAGGAACAGCCGCCCCGGAAGTAGAAATAGAAGAAGAGGTGGAGCCAGAACCGATTCAAGAAATTATAGAAGAAGAGGAATTGCCTGAACCGGCAACGCTGCTTGACGAAGAGAGTCTTTATAATATCTTATTGTTATTGATGGTAATTGCAGTAATCTTTGTGTTGACGCTCATTGTAGTTTCAATTGTCCGCAGTAAGAAAGAAAAGTCTAATGATTTTGTTGAATTACAAGAGCAAATACTTGCAACGCTGATGAATGATGAAGAGGCAGACTTAGCACCTGTAAAGGAAGAAAGACAGCCCACCCAAAAAGCAAGAGCTGAAACAAGCAGTAAAAAAGCCCCAGATGAAAAAGACAAAGCCTCAGAGGTCAAAGAAAAAGCGAGCTATGAAAAAGATAAAGACATAGAGAATAAAAAGAGAGAAATTGAATTAAAGGAAAAAGAAATAGCAAGAAGAAAAAAAGAACTAGAAGACAAAGAAAAAGCATTAAGAGCCAAAGAAAAGACAATAGAAGACAAAGAAAAGACAATAGAAGACAAAGAAAAAGAGCTTGAAAAAAAAGAAATAGAAAAAAAGGAAAGAATTACAAAGAAAGTAAGAACGATTGAAAGAAAAAGAGAAGAATGGGAAATTGATATATAATCATTCGTAATGTAATAAGGGAAAGCAACAAAAAAGGGGAGCATAAGTACTTTAAAGGAGATACAACATGATAAGAAGAGGATTTTTTAAACATTTAAAATTAATATTGGTAGTAGGAGTAGTATCTGCGTCCTTTTTGACCTTTGGTTTACTGGGACACGGAGGAGCTTTGACCAATGTTTTAAACCCTGAAGAAGTCATCTGTGCGTGCGAGAACGATTATCAGTGCCAGTGTGAAGGTGACTGTGAGTATGCATGTGGAGCGTTACCACCTAGAGAAGATAGCGCTTATGCAGGTGAAGGGCAAGCAATGGCAGAAGTTGAAGAAGGTAGCGTGTATGGTGAATCAGGGCATCCTTACGACCAAGGCTTTGAAGCCGAAGAGGATGTGAGAGATGAAACAGTAGGTGATGACACCAATGTGGGAGATTCTGGCCAAGGACAAACTCCTTACTATCCAGAAGCGCCATCAGAAGGAAACGATAATGGATATCCACATTATCCATATGACCCCTATGATCCATATGACCCGTATGATCCATATGACCCATACGATCCTTACGACCCATACGAGCCCTATGACCCGCCAATTGAACCCGGGCCAGGGGAGGAGATTCCTGGAATAAACATTCCTGAGAGACCAGTCACTCCACAACCTCCAGTAGGGCCAGGAGAAGAAAGGCCAGGAGTAAATGTTCCTGACCTGCCTCTACCACCGGCGGAAGAACCAACTCCGCCAGTAATGGAGATGCCAGAGTTTAATTTTACTCCTCCAGTGATTCCAACAAGTATCTTAAACCCTGCTGCAGGCAGACCAGGAGGCCTGTTGAATCCCTCAGGGACATTTGTTGATTTAGAGAACAGAGTAAGGTTCAATGTAGATACAGAGATTGAAGGATTACCGCCATTTATTAACATGGAGATGATTGTCGGCGTATTGCTTGCTCAAGATAATTATGATTTCCCCGCATCGGTAGCAATTGCCCAAATCATTCAAGAAGGTGGCTATGGCAGATACGGCCCAGGCGGTGAATATGGACAAGGTCTTTCTCGTTTGTCTTTCTACTACCATAATCTGTTTGGGATTAAAGGAACAGGAACAGCGGGAAGTGTAAACATGCGTACCTTTGAGATGACACCTGCTGGAGAGAGTTACTTCATTAATGACAATTTCCGTGCCTACAATACTTTCACAGAAAGTATCTTAGACAGAAGTGATTTGTTACATGCGGTATATAGCGACCTAACTGAGGGTGTAACCGATGCCAATACCTTTGCATGGAACATTGGTGGAAGATGGGCAACAGACATCAATTATGCTAGAAGCCTTATTCGTCATATGGTGAATTATGACTTATATCGTCTGGATGAGATGACTTTGGCAGATTATAATAGTTTGTTGGGAGAAGGTGCATTGATTCATCCAGTACCAGGGTCCGTGATAACCAGTCCTTTTGGATGGAGAGCATGGGATAATGCATTCCATAGAGGGATGGATTTTGGAACAGGGAATTATAACTTACCAGTCTTTGCTTCCGAAGGAGGCTATGTAACCTTTGTCGGATATAGTATATGTGCAGGCAACTGGATAGAGATTGATCATGGGGATGGCCTAGTCACAAGATACATGCATAACCTTGCGAACTTTGTAGAAGAGGGACAAAGAATAGAACGAGGACAACAGATAGCCTTGTCTGGAACCACTGGTATTTCTACAGGGAACCACTTACACTTTGAGGTCATCATCAATGGAGTTCATGTCAATCCAGCATTAATGTTGGGAATGCTTTTCTAAAAAAAAAAATACGAGATTTAACATTGATAGAGTAATTTTCCTTAGTATAGGAGGATTACTCTATTTTTTTTGAAACAGTTCATAAAAATAGATAGAGCCAATCATAAATAAAGTCTGGCGAGTATAAAAACAAACACAAAAAAAGAAACAATAAAGCAAAAAAGGATTAAAAAAGCAGAATTCAAGCGATAATTTTATGAAAAGATAGACATTTACGGGATAAAATGATATTATACCTCTTAACTAACCACGGTTCAACGTGGGGATTGTGGCATCAAAAAAATCTTTTGGCAGCCGTGTGAGGAGGGATCTCATGAAAAGATTAATTAGAAAAAAGAGTAAGTTAAAACAGATCAAAAGGAAAGACACTACAGGAAAATTCTATAGAAGATGGGATTATGGAATGGTTTACAGTACAATCGCCATTCTGATGGTGATTCAGCTGATATTATCCAGTACTGGTATCGGTGAGTTGCTGACCAGGGCGACAGAAGATCTTCCGGTGGAATTAAACCATGAGATTTCGATTAAAGAAATAAATATTTTCATTGACAATGGCTTACATGAACCTACCTACATTGTAAAGAAGAGCCAAGTAACAGGAAATGCCCTGCCGGCAAACAGTGCTAAAATACAATTTGAAATTCTCTGGGAATGGAATGAAGAATATACAGAGATGATCCCAGCAGGTTCTTTTTTGAATTTGAAATTACCTTGGGAGAGCATTGAGTTTAAGAAAACAGAAAACCATGTATTAAAAGATGGAGAGCAAGTATATGGCGTGTGGGGAATAAAACCGTCTGAGCCTCTTCATTTAGTTTTTGATGATACTGACCCGACGGGGTGTAACATAGGGGGAACCTTTGAATTTGTAGGCAGTACTGGGAAATTATCAGGAAAAACCATACCATTGGAAGTAGGAGCAGAAAGGTTTACCATAGACACAACAGATGGCCAGGCGGGCTTTGTGCCTACGGTGGCTGTGGTGCCTCCGTCACCAGAAGACCCTCCTCCAAAGGAGCCTGCGCCGAAGCCTTCAGAAGATGAAGAAGAACCTCCTGTAGAACCTCCAGCAGAACCACCAGCAGAGCCAATCAGCACTGTAATCCCAACAATATTTATAGACAAGACCATTGATGGGATTCCTATCCAGCAGTGGTTTGAAGAAAATTTAAGCAACGACCATTACCAGAGCGTTTTGGAATACATACTCTTTGATGTGTATTATCTAGGAGCAACAGATCCCGACCAAGAAGGTTCTGGGTTTGACGCCAATAAAATATTTGAGGATCTGATTTCAAGGGGAGCCAATCCTATTTTTGAAAACTTAAAGCTTAATGATGGTAAGATTGTTTTCGAACCTGAACTCGCAGGTTGGTATGCCATCATGGAGAATCCGTTATCCGAAATCAACGGTGTCTTTGCTAAGATTAGCCCTCTATTTGTATACGTAAGCAGAACGGGGATTTCCAGCTCGATTCATCAAGAAGATTCAAGTAAGAAGATGTTCGTTTATTCCATTCCTTATGAGGTTGGAATGATGAATTCAAAAGTGCAAAGTGAATATGGGAAATATTTCAAAGAGGGAGACCAACGGCGACAACTGCAGGTGATTTACAATGATGGCTGTGTAGAAATGGGACCAAACAAACCAGACGGTTCCGGGCAACAGCTATGTACAGAAGGATTTATCACAGTGATAGGAGCTGATGGAACCTATAAAGGAAACACTTGGGGAGGGGAACCTTTTTACTCCATGTGTGCCGATTTAGGAGCTCACTTTGTAAGTGGGAGCTACACCTTTGATGATCTGAACCATTACTTCTTAGATAGTGATATTGAATATTTGGTATCTATATTTGATTATATCAATCGGATGAATGGTACAGGTGACTTCTTAATGACCGCAGATGGCCGCGCTTTGGCTCAGATTATTTTGTGGAATAAAGTGATTGAGAGAGATCATAACGAAGGGTTTACAGACAGTTGGAGACACCCAGACGGGTGCGAGCATGGCGGGGTTGGAGGGATTGTAAAAGTTTTAGGACAGGGAAGCTGGTTTACCGAGGGGTATGCTGCTTTTATTGAATGTGCTCTGGGCCACAAAGAGGGACTAGAAGGGGAATGTTCATTTTGTGGTGGCAGCTGGAATGTTCAAGAATTTTATATCCAACAATACATTGCCAACAAGAATAGTGGTGGTGATCAATCCTATGTTTCCAATGTGCTTTTTGTTGTTGGTGCTGGAGATGAGGAAAAGGTGAACCAGCAACGTCAGTTGGTGGTGTTCTTTGACCATGGAGTAACCTTTGATAACCACTACGTATATAATGGTGACATCAATATTCCCATGAGAAAAGAAGTGGTATCCAACGTTTTGAAACCAAATCTCCGAGAATTTGAATTCACCGTTACTCAGGTAGAAGGCTTAACAGGGGCAAAAAAAGACACCAAAGTTACTGGCGGCGCTACCATTTCTCAGAAAGTTTCACTGGAAGGCTATACCAAGGCAACAGACTTTACCATTCATATTCCCGATTTAATGCCAGACTTAGATAAAGATTTTGAGGCAATGGATAAGCTGTATTTCTTCAAAATCACTGAAAATCTATCAGGAGATGGAATAGATGGATGGCAGTATGAGAAGAACACTTACTGGATTGAGGTTCGGGCCAGAGAAGTGAAAGGTGAAAGTGGCGCAAGAAGTGTGGTCTGTGAAATCACGAAAAAAATCTCCAGTGATGAAGAGGAAGTAGGAGAGCGAATCATTTTTACCAATAAATATCAAGTGACGAGTGCTTCGCTGATTATTCCAGGGAAAAAAGCGGTAACAGGACTTGACCCAGAAAGTGACCATCCAGCCACAGCAGGGAAAGAATTTACCTTCAAGATGGTTCAGGTAGAGGGTTTAAATGAACTCATCCTATCAGAAGAACAATTGGCGAGAGTGAAGCTAGGGTCTTCTAACGATAAAAACGGGGAGTTTGAGTTTGAAATTACAGGCTTAGAAGAAAAGAATAGCCCTTACTACTTCATGATTACTGAAGATTTAACGGACGACGGAAAAGAGGGGTGGACTTATTCTAAAACCATCTATTGGGTTCAAGTGGATGTCACATTAAACAGAGAGGGAGCCCAGAGGGCTACTTATACCTTATATACTTATGATAAGGACAAGGGTAAGATAGTTTTGATACCTGAAACAGAAGGGTTGAAGATAACCTTCACCAATACCTATACGACCACAGATCCAGAGGATTTAATCATCTCTGCAGAGGTGTACAAGGATACCATTCGTAGAACCAGTGCTGCTTATGTAAGTTTGCCGAACAAGGAAGGATTTAATAATGTGGGCAACGAAGAGGAACATTATCGGTATGATGTTCACTTCCGATCCACATCAAACGTGGCAGCAGATGAATTTGTAGTAGACGACCCCCTGGAAAATGTGGGTATGGGCCATGTGAGAATTGAGGGGCTATGGACACCAGTGGTATGGGGAAGTACCGATGGACTGTTTAACGTGTGGTTTAAAACCAACAAAACCAATGACAAGGTCACTTATTCTACTGCAACAGTAAGAAGGAATACTCACCTAACAGCGGCTTATCCCAATACAGGATATAAGTTATGGGCAAGGAATCTAAGTACGGATAAGCAATATTACCTAGACGTTTCCAGATTGAATCTGGCAGAAGGGGAATATATCACAGCCATTCGCTATGAGTATGGGGGAGTAGAAGTAGGATTCACCAGCATGAATACCTATAGGGATTCTTGGAATGGAGAACACCGAACGCAGTCCAAAGCTCCAATTAATCTGCCATCAAAGAACAAGGATAAAATAGCACCCTTAAATCCTCAAGATATCGTGCCTAAAGTAGCCAATCCCAACCCCATAGTTTCTGTGATAGGCGTTACGGATCAACTGTTTGCACCTGCATATGGAGTACAAAGGATAGCTTTAGAAGCAAATGCATCAGAGGGTATGGGAGAGGATGTAGTAGCCTTTACAAGTACCCATTGGAACAGCATTGATGGAGATCGAGTGGATTGGACGCCTCACCCTCAGTCCCCTTTTTATCCCTCAAACCCAGAGGCGGCAGCATCTCTTGAAGGGGCAAAGCTGAAACCGGCCAGCTACCTGGTATCTGCCACGGCANCGATGAATAGTGCTGAGATTGTATCATCAGCAACGGCCAGAATCGCGAAGCATCATAATGGCNTATACCTTAGAGATCATGACCAAGACGCCGTAGTAACCAAAGTCATCACGACTTTTGATACTGGAGCGAAAGGGTATCAGCCAGATGATTACAAGATAGAAAGTTCATTTGTTGACAATGCCATACGAGAGGGGTTTGATCTTCGAACCATTGGGGGGCGAAAAGCACTAATCCGTGAAATAGAGGGACCTGTTCCCAGAACTGGAGACGCTTCCTTGACCATTATTCTGGTCATGGCAATCACTTCCTTCGTATCTCTGATTGTTGTTGCATTACTATTTGGCACAAGAAGGAGGGAGAGCAAGGAGATGGGCGGAAAAATGAACCCATCAGGAAGGACAAAAAGAAACAAACAAAAAGCAAAGAGCTTTAGGAAAAGGATGAAAGGACTGCTTCTTCTTTTACTTCTATTGGCGATAGTCGCACCAATGGGCAAGGCTTACGCAGGAGAGGTTACACCAAAAGCAGATGGAGAAGAAGAGAGTTCAGAGAACATAACCATCGAGTATCGTTATGTTGAGGGGCAAGAAGGAGGCCTAGTGATTCGAGATACCATCACCCAATTTGGTAGAGTTTATCGCTTGATTGACACTTCAGAACCAGTTTTAGAGAAAACCCTTCCAAGAACCAGAACCTATACCTTTAAGATAGATGGGAGCTTGTCAAAAGAGGACTTGGCATTAATTGATGGATTAGAGGATATGATTCACCTCACTCCTGTAGAGGAAGTCTTTGAACGAGAAGTGGATAAAATCATCGTCATAAGAGGTTTGCCTACCAATGAAGTGGAATACTTGGCTGAAACTAGGGAATTCCAAGTGGTAGCAGCCAAAGAACCAAGCTTACAGACCACCAAAGCGTTGGCTCGGGCAGGAGTGTCCTTTGAAGTAGAAGCTTATGAAGATACTGGATTAGAAAGATTATTGCCTTCTTCTTACAAGGCAACTATTGTATACCGAGGAACGGAAACCTATACAGAAGTCATTTATTATCTGGCAGAGCTAACGTATCAAAAAACAGAAACTATAGGAGAAATCAAACAGTATATGGTGAAAGCTACATATGCTCCTACAGGTGAGGAGGCGGGAATTGATGATTTAATCCCTGAAATCATCGAAGAAGAGGAACGGATACCGGATGATATTGTTAAAGTGATTATAGAAGATCCAGAAGAAGTGCCTGAGGCAACTCCCTTAGAACAAACCTTAGAAGAATTAAAAGATGCAGGAGTACCGCTGGCTCAGATAGGGGATGAAGAAGTACCACTATATGGATTCCCAGGAATGCCCGTTTGGGCTTTAGCCAACTTAATCATGGTGATTCTAGCAGCAATCCTAACTGCAATAACCATCATCAGAATGTTGATACGGAAGGTCAAAGATAGGGATAAAGTTCCTTTGACAATAAGAGGCGCTGACACAAAAGAAAATAACGATGAATCCATTCCTAGAGAAAGCGCGAGGACTTATCGAATTACTTGGTTTATTTTAGTGATGGTTGGTACTATTGGAATGGGAATGTTATTTGTAATCACTCAAAATATCAACGATTTGATGGTGATTTTTGACATCTGGTCCATTGCTTTTGGGGCGATAATGACGGCTGAAGTGATAGGGACTGTGTTATCTTTTAAGAGAATCAAAGAGCCACTTAGGACTTTTGTGAGGTAGGATCTTCCGCAGCCCTAGCTTTTGCGAACATTTCCTCTCCAATATGGCAATATCCAGTAGGGTTTTTATCCAAATACTTTTGGTGATATTCTTCTGCCAGGTAAAAACAAGACAAAGGAAGTACTTCCACCACCACAGGAATGGAGTACTTTTTTTGCAGTTCAAAAACCGCTCTTTGGATAGCACTTACATCGGACTCCTCGGTGTAATATACTCCAGAACGATATTGCGTGCCTTCGTCCTCCCCTTGTTTATTTAAAGTGGTAGGATCAATGGAATCAAAAAATAAATCCAGCAGGAAGGTTAAGCTTACTTGATGAGGATTATACTGAACCTTGACTGTTTCTACGTGACCGGTTTCCTCTTCGCAAACTTCTTTGTAGGTGGGGTTTGCTGTATGGCCGTTGGCATAACCTACTTCTGTATGAGTTACTCCTGGTATTAAGGAGAGGTATTTTTCTGCTCCCCAGAAGCAACCTCCAGCAAAATATATTTCGTTCATAATGGACTCCTTTTATTTTGTTGGTGACTTTTTATTATCTTACTCAATTGTAACAAAAAGTGGGCTTTTTAGCCATCCTAAAAGAGATTTTTTGAAAAAGTGTACAAATATGGCGGAGAATAAGGTATACTTAGGTTAACCTTAAGAGAAAGAAAAGGAGAACGAATACGATGATGAGATTTATCTACAGAAATAAAAAAATAATCGTTAGAACAGTGGCGATTGTGATTGCTTTGGTAATGGTTTTGATGTTGCTTAGTTATGCTACACCAATGTTTTAAAACCCGAAGAAAGAAGGAGCATAACTATGCCGAAAGGAATTTTCTCAATCAGTGCATTTGCGAAATATTCTCGAACAACCAAAGATACTTTACTTCATTATGACAGAATCGGGTTATTGTCTCCTAACATTAGGGGGGGCAATGGTTATCGCTATTATTCTCCAGCACAGTTGGCGACCATGAACGTCATAAGAACCATGCAAGAAATGGGTCTATCACTGGTTGAAATCAAAGGGTTAATTGATTCAAGGAATCCAGAGAACTTTGATGTGACCTTTGACCTGCAAATTACGAAGATAGAAGGAAAAATTGAGGAACTCATCAACTCCAGAGCTCTTCTTAAAACCCTGCACCATTACATTCAGGAAGGGTTAAAAGTGGATGAAAGCGCCTTATCCATTCGACATTTACCAGAAGTCCCACTGATTCTTGGAGAAGAAAATGATTATAGTGATGGCAAGGACGATTATGATGCCATAAACGTATTTTATCAAAAGATCAATGAAAAATATCCGAAGTTGAATCTGAATTACCCTGTGTGGGGCTTATTTGCAGGGGAACGAATTAGGAATAGAGATTGGAAATATCCAAGTCGATTTTATTTCTACCACCCCAAAGGAGATAAGAAAAGAGAGGCGGGAAAATACGCCATTGGATATACTCGAGGAGGCTATGGGAAATGTGAAGATGTGTACATAAGATTATTAAACCACATAGAGAAAGAAGGATATGTGGTTTCTGGAGATTGTTATGAAGAATATGTCCACAATGAAATCAGCATACCTGACGACACCAACTACTTGATTCGAGTGATGATAAGAGTGGAAAAGTTAACTTGACAACAAGACAACATGAGAAGGAGGGACTATTGCCAATGGGGAAAATTAAAAAAGGAATGATGAATTTAATCGGCGGCACTCCTTTAATGGAACTGAGCCATATAAAAAAAAAGCTAGAGTTAAAAGGAAAGATTCTAGGGAAGTTGGAAAGCTTTAACCCTACAGGAAGTGTAAAAGACAGAGCTGCTATGGGGATGATTATTGATGCCGAGGAAAAAGGTTTGCTGAAAAAAGGTTCAGTAATCATTGAGCCTACTTCTGGAAATACCGGAATCGGATTGGCCGCCATCGGTGCCATAAAAGGCTATTCTGTGATTCTCACCATGCCTGAAACCATGAGTGTGGAACGCCGTAATATTCTGAAGGCCTATGGAGCCAAGGTTGTTTTAACAGATGGGAAAAAAGGCATGATGGGTGCCATTGAAAAAGCCGAAGAACTTGCAAGACAGAATCCTAACAGTTTTGTTCCAAGCCAATTCGACAATATGGCCAATGCAAGAATACATTATAAAACCACAGGGCCTGAGATTTGGAAAGACACAGATGGGAAGGTAGACATCTTTGTAAGTGGCATAGGAACAGGCGGAACCATCACAGGAACGGGAGAGTATTTAAAAGACCAGAATCCAGAGGTCAAGGTGGTTGCCGTAGAACCATCCAGTTCGCCAATACTCTCTGAAGGGAAAAAAGGAGTGCATGGAATTCAGGGAATAGGAGCAGGTTTTGTGCCCAGTATCTTGAATACCAAGATATACGATGAGATACTCACCGTTAAGACAGGTGATGCTTTTGCCACAGCCAAAGAATTGGCCAAAACAGAAGGCATACTGGCGGGGATATCTTCAGGAGCCGCCTTGTGGGCAGCAATAGAGCTAGCCAAAAGACCAGAAAATGAAGGAAAGAATATAGTGGTGGTATTGCCAGATACTGGGGAACGATACTATTCTACTCCTTTGTTTGAGTAGAAAAGAGAAGAATAGAGAAAAGAGAAGAATAGAGAAAAGAGAAGAATANAGAAAAGAGAAGAATAGAGAAAAGAGAAGAAAAAAGAAAAGAGAAGAATAAAGAAAAGAGGATGAACATTGAGTAAAAAAATCACAAGAGAAGAGAGAAATTTCAAATTTGAGACATTACAACTTCACGTAGGGCAAGAAACTCCAGATCCAGCAACGGATGCCAGAGTGACNCCTATTTACCAAACCGCAACTTATGTATTTGANAATTGCGAAGACGCAAGGGCAAGATTTAACTTATCGAAATCAGCCAACATCTATAACCGTTTAGGCAATCCAACGGCAGCAGTGTTTGAAAGCAGAATCGCCACTTTGGAAGGAGGCGCGGCAGCTTTGGCTTTGGCCTCGGGTTCGGCAGCAGTAACTTACTCCATTATGGCTATTGCAAAAGCNGGAGATCACATCNTGTCTGCCAATAACATTTATGGAGGAACCTTTAACCTATTTCGTCACACCCTGCCCCAGTATGGCATAGAGACCTCCTTTGTGGATATCTTTGATGAGGAAGCCATATCCAGTGGAATACAAGAAAATACTAAGGGAATATTTATCGAAAGTTTAGGCAATCCTAATTCAGAAGTAGTAGATATTGAGAAGGTGGCTAAGATTGCTCATGAACATAACATTCCCTTATTGGTGGACAATACCTTTGGAACCCCATACCTGATGCGTCCCATTGAATATGGGGCAGATATTGTGATACATTCTGCCACAAAGTTTATTGGAGGTCACGGAACCAGCATTGCAGGAGTAATTGTTGATGGAGGGAACTTTGATTGGGAAGCGGCCGGGAAGTTTCCCACCTTAACAGAGCCAAACCCAGGCTATCATGGGTTAAGCTTTACTCAGGCTGTAGGAAAGTTAGCCCTCATTGCACGGTGTAGAGCAGTGTTGTTAAGAGATACAGGAGCTTGCATTGCCCCACTGAACTCTTTCTTGATGATTCAAGGATTAGAAACCTTGTCTCTGCGAGTAGAGCGACATGTGGAAAATGCATTGAAAGTAGTGGAATATCTAAGTTCCCACCCTAAGGTTGAGAGGGTAAATCATCCTGCAGTAACAGAAAATGAGGAACAACAAGAATTATACAAGAGATACTTCCCTAAAGGGGCAGGTTCCATCTTTACTTTTGAGATAAAAGGGGACGAAAAAGTTGCCATGGACTTTATTGACAACTTGGAATTGTTTTCCTTGTTGGCGAACGTGGCAGATGCCAAGTCCTTGGTCATACATCCTGCCACCACCACTCATAGTCAGTGCTCCAAAGAGGAGTTAGAAGAGCAAAGAATTAAGCCGAACACCATTCGCTTGTCTATC
>JGI20163J15578_10000435_pt1 | contig 17329 bp, 8 predicted proteins | sample TergutCu122P1_FD_15578 | JGI IMG/M metagenome (IMG submission 15578)
ACCGTNTCCTCGGTATTCTCATTGCATCTCTCCTTCCATGTCGTATAGATTAACCCACCACGACTTGGTGGACGAAATTTCGGGGGAAGTTCACGTTCGTGTCACCGCTTTGGGTGTTTACGGCGGCCGCGTTACCAGTTATGGAGGCGTTCAAGATTTTGTAGACTGCGACGCTGATCAATGGGGCATCATGCAAACTGGTGCCTGTCAAACCTACGTAAGAAAAGGCGGCGATGTCGCTTTGCAAGCAACGTTAGCGGGAAGATTGTTTTTCTGGGGAGGCGATTGCCTCCACGCCGGCAATGATTCTGTTGCGAGGCTGCGAAACGTGCAAAAGCATTCCAACTGCACCGTGCAATTCTTTGATGGTGGTTTAACGGGTGATGGCGCTGGCGTTGACTTCATCGTCGAAGGCCCGGGCAGAGTAGTCGATGGCGGCGGGGTTATAGATGGTATAGAATTTCTTGTTACTAAAATTGATTGTGGCAGAGCTTGTTCTGTGGTTGTCCCTCCACTAGGAAGTAGCCTTAGGTTTGTGGCGGAGGCGGATCCGGGGAATGCTATCAGTAAAATAGAAGGCGGATGCGGTAAACACAGTTACAGCGGTGCTGATGAATCCACCGTATTAATATATGAGGAGAAGGGGGGCAGATCAACGTGCCGTGTAACTTTCGCGTCGCTGGAAACGCTGACCGTCAGTGTGAGCGAGGGCGGCTCTGTGAGCGAAATCGAAGCTCCATGGTTGATTAACAATTGCACGTCAACAAGCGGTTCTTGTACCGGCAAGTACGTTCACGGCAGAACGGTATGGCTGCGAGCGGAGCCGCAGCGTATCCCCCAGATCGCTCATCCGGGGTACGAGGACCTCTACCGCTTTGTCGGCTGGGGCGGCGATTGCCGGAACGTTTGGACCCCGCTCCATGCGGTTGCGGACATGAACGGGCCGAGCCAATGCACCGCAACGTTTGAGCCGCTGCCCAGGGCCTTTGAGGTTCGTGTGTTCGGCAATGGCAGTGTCAGCGATAACGAGACACCGCGACAGATCAATGGGTGCACGCCCACGGGCGGCGGCGCATGTCGCGGTGAATACCTTTTCCGCACGCCCATCACCCTGACAGCAACACCAAATCCGGGCAGCGCCTTTCTCGGTTGGGGCGGCGCTTGCGGCCATGCCGGCGCTTCGCCTACGGTCACCGTGCCGGTGAGTTTTCTAAACTATTGCGAGGCAACGTTTATGGGCGGCGCGCTTACGGTCACCGTGATCGGCGATGGCGGCTCTGTCCGCGATCATAGCTCGACGCCGCCGCAGATTGACAATTGCAGGTCCGCCGGTGGCAGCAACTGCACAGGCGCTTTTGTCGGATACGCGATCGTCCGACTGGGGGCCGCCGCGGATCCGGGCTATGTCTTTGGCGGTTGGGGCGGCGATTGTGTGGGAGGGCACACGCCCATGGCAACGGTGGCGATGGCCGAAAGGCCGACGAATTGCACCGTCACTTTTGTGCCGGATGGTCTGCCGATCCTCTCGCACGACGTGGCGACGTCTCCGCACGTTTTTGCTTCGCAGGCCGAAGGCTATGCGCCGGTCAGCCCGCTGCGGGTGACGGTGAGCAACCACGGCACGGGGGACACGGATGTGTTGAGCGTCAGGCTGATCGGCACGGGCTTTACGATCACGAACGACAACGTGGACGGGAATACCATCGCGGCCATCGCGGGCGGCGTTCCGGGCGCGGCGACGTTTGACATCGGGCCGGATCACGGTCTTGCGGTGGGAACTTACACCGCAACGGTGGAGATCGAAGACGCGGTGAACGGCCACATGATCAGCTTTGATGTGCGCTTTGAAGTGATGCCCGCGGGCGCGGTCTTTGGGATATCGCACAATGTTCCCGGCGACTTTCACGATTTTGGTATGGCGACCGTTGGTTATGGTAGCTCCATTCCGCTGAATGTCATGGTGACGAATACGGGCAATCAGCCCACGGGTCTCTTGCAAATTACGATGGCGTCTCCTGACGCGACGAGTTCATTCCAAAGGGTCTCAGGCACCATCTACGGCATTGCTGTTGGCGGAAGTACTACCCTTTCGGTGGCGAGGCCTATCCTCGGCCTTGCGCCGGGAATTTATACCGAAACGTACACGATCAGCAGAGCGTCGCTCAACACCGCGCCCATTCCCGCGATCAGCTTCGATGTGCGCTTTGAAGTGCGGGAACCCGGGGTCGTCGGCACGCCGGTCATCACGCACGACGTGGCGACGTCGCCGCACGTTTTCGCTGCACAGACGGAGGGCTATGCGCCGGTCAGCCCGCTGCGGGTGACGGTGAGCAACAGCGGCGACGCGGACTCGAGCGCGATGAGCGTCAGGCTGATCGGCGCGGACTTCTCGATCACGAACGACAACGTGGACGGGAATACCATCGCGGCAGCCGTCGGCGGCGTTCCGGGCACGGCGACGTTCGACATCGGGCCGAATCACGGTCTTGCGGTGGGACGCTACACCGCGACGGTGGAGATCGTAGACGTGGCGAACCGCATCATGCGCAGCTTTGATGTGAGCTTTGATGTGGTGCTCGTGAGCGCGATCTTCGGGATATCGCACAACGTTCCTCCCGGCGGACACGACTTCGGTTCAGAGACCTGGGGTTATGGCGCGCCAACCCCGCTGACCGTTGTGGTGACGAACACCGGCAATCAGGACACGGGTGTTTTGAGCATCATGCAAGGCGGCGCGAATCCGATGGCGTTCGCCCCGTCGGATATCGTCATCAACAACATTGCCGTTGGCGGAAGCGCCAGCTTTACGGTGACGCCTGTTCTCGGCCTTGCGCCGGGAACCCATACCGCGATTTTCGAGATCGACAACGTGAATGTCCCTGCGGTCAACTTCGATGTGCGCTTTGAAGTGACACCCAGAGGCAGCGGTGTGCCGATCATCTCGACCAGAGCGTTGTCGAACGGCAGGGTGGGCGTCGCCTACAACGCGGCATTGACAGCTTGGAATGTTCCCACAAACTGGACGGTCGTCAACGGCGCTTTGCCGCCGGGGCTTGCGCTTGACCCGAATACAGGCGTTATTTCCGGCAGACCGACAACGGTGGGGACGTTCACTTTCGAGGTGACGGCTGAAAATACGGTGGGCGTTTCTGCGGCTGCGGCAATCAGCATCACGATCTCTCCAGCGGCGGCAGGGTTGGAGGCGATTCCGACACTGGGGCACGGGGCATTGCTGTTGCTCATCGCGCTACTTGGGATGGGGATTGCGTTCCATCCGGGGATCAGACACCGGGCAGGAAATAGCAGGCAATAAGAATCCAACGCGCGGGCGGTGAAGAAACGAAGCGCCGCCCGCGCAGCGGAATATAGGCTATGGTCGCCCTCTTTCCACTTTCCTGAACATACTCCCCTTGTGCTCAGGGAGGGGGATAAAGAGAACCTCTCCACTCTACGGGAAGAGGGTGACCACCGATCAAAACCGAAAGGCGTGCGGATGACGCTAAGACGTATCCACGCTTTTTTTAAGGAAAAATGATGGCAAGCTTATCTCAGGATTTAAGAGAACGAATTATCCGAGCCTGGGAAGAAGGGCGCCATAATAAGTTGGAAATTGCGCACCGCTTTGATGTCTCGGAATCGTTCGTGAAGAAGCTGATCGCTCAGAAGAAGCGATTGGGGCATGTGCGATCGCTGCATCATCGTGTAGGACGCAAGCCGAAGATAAACGCGGATGAGCAAGAACAATTGCTATGGCTGATCAAACAGGAGCCGGGAATCACTTTGTACGAGATGAGAGAAAGGTTGAATCTTTCGTGTTCGATTCAGGCGGTTCATCGGGCGTTGCAACGGATGGGGGTTGTTTTCAAGAAGGGTCGCTACGCGGCAGCGAACAGGGTTGTGAAAACTTTTGTCAAATCCGAGGCCAACGGCAGCGACAAAGCCAAGCCCAACGGGGCACGAAGCACTTTTTGTGAGTGAATTGATAGCGTAGAGTCCGCGTAGCCCGAGATAAGCGGAGCGCCATCCGGGGATCAGGTATCAGAGGTCAGGAATCAGGGATCAGAAAAACATCATCTCACGCGGAGACGCGAAGAAAAAAAGCCCCTTTTCAAAAGGGGGTGGCCGCCGAAGGCGGACGGGGGTTTGCCCCTTCCCCCGCTTGCGGGGGAAGGAAGGGATGGGGGCGGCGGGCGGGACACCCGCGCCCCAAGAGCAGGCGGCGCTTTGCGCCGTAGGCAGTTCCCGGATGGCGCTTCGCTTATCCGGGCTACGCCACTGCGACTCCGCTTCGCGTCGCGCAGAATGACGCAATTATTTACCGCGTCTCCGCGTGAGAACAAACAGGGCGCGATAAATCGCGCCCCTACACGCGCAGACGGCTTTTTTCTTTGCGCTCTATGCGTTTCTTTGCGTTCTTTGCGGTGAATCTCTTTCAACAAACCCCCGCCCGCCTTCGGCGGGCACCCCCTTTGAAAAAGGGGGCTTTACGTTCCTTCGCGGCTTCGCGGCTTTGCGTGAGGCGTTTTTATGGATTCTGCGACTTCGCTTCGCTTCGCGCAGAATGACGGTTTTTTCTTTGCGTTCTCCGCGTCTCCGTGAGAGATACAAACAGGGCGCGATAAATTGCGCCCCGAAATGACAAGGTTCTGATCCCTGACATCTGACCTCTGATTCCTGGCTTCTGACATCTGCCCTCTGACATCTGCTACAATCGCTCTCTTCGCGCCCGTAGCTCAGTTGGATAGAGTGTTGGTTTCCGAAGCCAAAGGTCACAGGTTCGACTCCTGTCGGGCGCGCCATTAAAAACGCTCTCGCGCCGAAGACGGCGCGAGGGAATTGAGAACGTAGTCGTTATTTTTCCAGGTGTTCGCGCTTGTTCGGCACGCCTTTCCAGTCGTCGGCATCGGGCATCGGCGCTTTGCGCTCGATGATCGTCGGCCAGACTTTGGAAAGTTCGGCGTTCAACGCGACGAATTCCTGTTGGTTGGGCGGCAGGTCGTCCTCGGCGTAAATGGCTTCCACGGGGCATTCGGAAACGCACAATGTGCAATCAATGCACTCGTCGGGGTCGATCACCAGGAAGTTGGGACCTTCGCGGAAGGCGTCCACGGGGCAGACATCGACACAGTCGGTGAATTTGCAACGGATACAAGTTTCAGTAACAACGTAAGTCATGATAGAGGTGATCTGCTGTTCGGCAGGTTGGAAATATTCTATTCTAACAAATCGGCGGTGGAATGCCTGTTTTGTCGGGTTGCCGCGGTTTGAGCAAGAAAGGAGTCATAGATGAAGGAAGTCACAGACAGCAGTTTTGAGCAGGACGTTCTGAACGCATCGCGTCCGGTTTTGGTCGATTTTTGGGCGCAGTGGTGCGGCCCGTGCAAGATGCTGGCGCCGACGCTGGAAAGTCTGGCCGAGGAATACGCCGACCGGCTGGACATCGTCAAAGTCGATGTGGATGCCAATCCGGAAACGGCGCAGCGTTGCGGCATCCGCGCCATGCCGACGCTGATCCTGTTTCAGGACGGAGAAGCCAAGGGGCAGAAATTGGGGGCGTTGAGCCGCGGTCAGCTCAAAGCGTTCCTTGACAGTCTCCTCTAAGGCTGTTAACGTTGCGAACTGTCGGCGGCACGACTGGGTGGAGTGAGATGGAAAACACCGTGTGCCGCCGGAAATCCAGAGAGGGTTCCGAGTCAGGGTTTCGCGGATTTTGCGCGAAACAGCATGCGGCAAGCCGCCCTGTTCTCGAATCAGGTTCTTTTTCTATTCCCTGATCATTCTTTCCCTGCGGGTTGACCGCTGATTTTGCCGCTTGTATTAACAATGCAAAAAATGCGGCTTTCTTACGACATTTATCGTCATTATGCGTCTTTCTGATCTTAAAAATAAACACGTTACCGAGTTGGTCGAAATGGCCAACACCATGGGCATCGAAGCGGCGAACCGCTTGCGCAAGCACGACCTCATTTTCACGCTGCTGAAAACGCACGCCAAACGCGGCGAAAGCATTTACGGCGACGGCGTACTCGAAGTACTGCCCGACGGCTTCGGTTTCCTGCGGTCACCCGAAACCTCGTATCTCGCCGGCACCGACGATTTGTACATTTCGCCGTCGCAGATTCGCCGTTTCAATCTGCACACCGGCGACACCATCGAAGGCGAGATTCGCACGCCGAAAGACGGCGAACGTTACTTCGCGCTGGTCAAAGTGGACAAGATCAACAACGAGCCGCCGGAAAACGCCAAAACCAAAATTCTTTTCGAGAACTTGACGCCGCTGTTTCCGGATCAACCGCTGGCGCTGGAGCGCGACATCAAGGCCGAGGAAAACATCACTGGCCGCATCATCGACATCGTTGCGCCGATCGGGAAAGGGCAACGTGGGTTGCTCGTCGCGTCGCCGAAATCCGGTAAGACCGTGATGCTGCAACACATCGCGCACTCGATCGCGGCCAACCATCCGGAAGTCGTGCTGATCGTATTGCTGATCGACGAACGGCCGGAAGAAGTGACCGACATGACCCGCACCGTGCGCGGCGAAGTGGTTGCGTCAACCTTCGACGAACCGGCGGCGCGCCACGTGCAAGTGGCCGAAATGGTGATCGAAAAAGCCAAGCGGCTGGTCGAACACAAAAAAGACGTGGTGATTCTGCTCGATTCGATCACACGGCTGGCGCGCGCGTACAACACCGTGGTGCCGACTTCGGGGAAAGTGCTGACCGGCGGCGTCGATGCGCACGCGCTGCATCGCCCCAAACGCTTCTTCGGCGCGGCGCGCAACGTCGAAGAAGGCGGCTCGTTGACCATCATCGCCACCGCGCTGATCGACACCGGCAGCCGGATGGACGACGTGATCTACGAAGAATTCAAAGGCACCGGCAACATGGAAATTCACCTCGACCGCCGGATGGCCGAGAAACGCATCTATCCGGCGATCAACGTCAACCGCTCCGGCACCCGCCGCGAAGAACTGCTGTTAAGCCCGGACGTGCTGCAAAAAACCTGGATTCTGCGCAAAGTGCTTTACCCGATGGACGATCTGGACGCGATGGAATTTCTGCTCGACAAAGTGCGCGCCACCAAAAACAACGCCGACTTCTTCGACTCGATGCGGCGCGGAGGGTGACAGAGATCAGAGATCAGAAATCAGAAATCAGAAATCAGAAATCAGAAAGCAGAAAGCAGAAAGCAGAAAGCAGAAAGCAGAAAGCAGAAAGCAGAAAGCAGAAAGCAGAAAGCAGAAAGCAGAAAGCAGAAAGCAGAAAGCAGAGATCAGAAATCAGAAATCAGAAATCAGAAATCAGAAATCAGAAATCAGAAAGCAAGTTCTGAAGGGGCGGGTTTGAACCCCCCCCTTTTTTTTAACCACGAAAAGCACGAAGACCACGAAAAATATCCTCACGCGGAGGCGCGGAGAAGAAAGCCCCTTCCCCCGCTTGCGGGGGAAGAGCCTGTCCTCGCGAAAGCGGGGATTGGGATGGGGGTGTCAGGGATCAGAGGTCAGAGGTCAGAGGTCAGGCATCAGAGCGTAGGGTAGGGGCGCGATTTATCGCGCCCTGTTTGTTCTCACGCGGAGAACGCGGAGAAAAACGGAGCGCAGGCCGATTTGCCTACTTCTCGCCCGCATTTTTGCCTCACAAGAAGGTACGAAGATGTAAAACAAATCTTTTTAACCGCAAAGAACGCATAGAGCGCAAAGAAAGAACCGGCGTCATTGCGAGCGAAGCGAAGCAATCCAGCGATTTTTCCGTTGCGCACATTTTCTGGATTGCTTCGCTTCGCTCGCAATGACGCATTTCTGATTTCTGACATCTGTTCTCTGAGCTCTGAACAACCCCATCCACATCCTAATCTTCCCCTTGAGGGGGAAGGAACTTCGAGCCTCACGCGGAGGCGCGGAGAGCGCGGAGAAGAAAGCCCCTTCCCCCGCTTGCGGGGGAAGGCTGGGATGGGGGTGTCAGGGATCAGAGGTCAGGCATCAGAGCGTAGCGATTTATCGCGCCCATCACCCTCTCCCCCACCCCTCTCCCGCAAGCGGGAGAGGGGAACATTTTTCTTCGCGCCTTCGCATGAGATACAAAAAGGGCGGGTTTGAAACCCGCCCCTTCAAATGGTGGATGGCGCTTCGCTTATTCACCCCGCCCCTGGATTCCCGCTTTCGTGGGAGTGACGGGGGGAAGATGTTTGCGTTTTCGCGCCGTTCGTGGTTAAGTTTTTTTCCGCATGCGCTACTGGTTACCGCGCTGCGCTACAAAACCCAAACCCCGCCGAAGATTGTTTATAGCTGGTTGCGCGGCGGGCAAGGTTTCCGCCGTCGGTGAGCGGGGTGGTTTGGTCGCCCGCCCCTGCGCCGAACGCGACGAGAACGCCGCCCAGCGAAACAACGTCGTCCATGTGGGCCAGGAAGTAATCGACCCGATTGTCCCGATAGCCTTGTTGCGGGTTTTGCTGGTTCGGGTTGGTCACGGGCACGTTTGGAGAATTGGCGTGTCCCACGGGTATCTGCCACCAGACGAGCGGTTTCCCGACAACGCTTCTCAATTCTTTCGCCCATTGAAAGTGTTGCGCGAAGTTCGGCAGCGTTTGGTTCTGGTTCCACCAGCGGTTTTCACCACGATGAAGCCGATAGTAGTCGGCGTCTCTGTCCAGCGCTTCAAGAACCAGAAAATCCGCGTCGGCAGCGCCCAAATGTCGCATGTAGTTTCCTACTTCTACGGCGTGGTTTCGGATGCTGCGGTTGGGATCGGTGTTGATGTTCAGGTCGAATTCGCCTGTCGCCCAGGCAGAGACGTGCAATCCGACTTTGGCGTTGGGCGCGTATTTTCTCGCCATGGAGATGAGGCATCTCGAAAATCCGGCGAAGTTATTGTCGAGGTTTCCGCAATCGGTCGGGTTGGCTGTGCGAACGGCCGCAGGAAGGTTTTGGGGAGATTCTCTGCTACGTTGCTGGGCGTAACCCCAAAGGTCCGGCTCGATGTGCAGGAGAACTTTGCGCTGCCCGATTTGTTGAAGCATGAAGCGCCAATCGTTGAAATACCTTCTTGAGAAGGAAAGGTCGTTGGCCGGCGATATTTGCGATTCTTGTCCTGACGTTTGGGCAAAGGTGTAATAGGTGATCATCGGGATTTGCCCGCCGCTCTCGGCGGCGTCCAGGAAGCGCGTCAGGTATCGGCCTGCCGGTTGTTCCCAGCATCCCCACCAGGCTTCTTTGCAACTGTCCGCGCACGACAGGCACGGGGTTTCGGAACTGAAGATGCTGTCGGCCAGGTAGATATACCGGACATCCATCAAATTGGGGTTCTGCTGAAAAAACGCATCTCCGGCCATGGCGCCGACCATCAGCCGATTTTTGCCGAAGTGTTCCAGGAGGCTTTTTTCGGAGCAGGATGGGTCGCCGACAGGATCGCCGTGAAGCGACAGTGTGCAAGCGGCTTGCGCCCAAAGGTTTTGGATGGCTGCGACGCCGGCGGGGCCGGGATGGATGCCATCATGCAATTGCGAAGGGTTGTTTCTGAAATGCGTGTACAAGTCCGGCCCGGCAGGCAGGCGGTATTCGTTTCTCAATCCGTCGATCACCGCATTGAACGATTGGATGCGATTGTCCGGCAAAGCGCTGCTGTAGGGGATACGCGCCAGAACGGGTTGTTTGCCGTTGGTGATGAGCATGTTGATGATGGCTCTTAAATTTTGCTCGTACGGCCCCACTTCGCCATCGTTGGTGCCGATACCGACCGCCCAGAAATGGATGCCCGGGTTGTTGTTGATGGTTTGCTGTAGTCTTGCCAGCACATGCGCTGAGTTGTTTCCGCCGATGCCGAAATTCATCATGCTCGGAAAACGGGTCGGGCTGCATGCGTTCACGCGCTCGTTGAACGGCTGTCCCGCCGGAGAGGGGCGCCAAAAAGTATCCGCCGTGATGCTGTCGCCGATGAATCCCCAGGTGTCGCAAGCGGTGCCGGGCTGACAACGGCTCAAATCGTGGATATCGAACTCATCAATGGTCGAGCCGCCGCCGGTGATCCGAAAACGAATCCATTGGATGTTCTCGCCGGTGATGAGGTGCGCGCGCGCCGCCCATGCGTTGTTTGAAACATCGGCGACGGTCGTCCAGTGGCCGTTGCTTCCATCGGTGGAATTGGACGAAACCTGAATGCGATAGCTGCTGGGAGCGCCGTATTGGGATGTGCTGTAGTCGTAGTTGCCGCTGCTCATCCATTGGAACAACAGGCGGGAAAACGGCTGCGGCAATCTGAACACGGCATCGGTGTCCAGGGGAAGGGGGCGAACCCAGTCTCTGCCTCTGTTGTCGGACAAGCGCGCATAATCTTCCGCATTGAAGCCCGGAATCTGTAGGGTTGCGGTGACCCGTGGGGCGGGGGTCACTTCCATCTGTGGCCCGGGCGGAGGGGGTGTCGGGGGTTCCGGTGGCGTGGGGGAACCATCACCGCCGCCGCCACCGCCGCACGCGACGAGAAACAAGCCGAATAATGCGCAAAGAAACACTTTTGTTTTTGATTTCACGGAACACCTCGCAGAAAAATTTCAACTATCGAAGAAGCGCAGAACGTTTTTCGCTTTGCGCCTGGCATACTTAACAGGTTGCTCAAAAGCAATTTGACACCTTGCTCAATGCTGACGATGAAAGCTTGTTTCCATCCGGCCCTGTTGGTGTCTGAAAACCGGACTCAAACCGATTTTTTGCCCCTTTTGCGGGTTGCTGTCAGGCTTCCGGCACAGCGTTACAGGGCACAGCGTTTTTGAGCAACCTGGTAAATATCCTTGTTTGCGGCTTCCTGGGCGACCACCCTCTCTCCGTTGCGCGGGGGAGTCTTCTCATATCCGTAACCTGCGCTCAGGAGAGAGGTCGGCCATAACTGCTAGAGCATTTTTGGTTTTGTTGTGTACTTTCGTTCCTTTACTTGTTTACTGTTCCTCGGCGGCCAACTTTTCTGGCATCTGTTCTCTTGCCTCTAAACAACCCATCCCCACCCCAACCCTCCCCTTGAAAGGGAGAGAGCCTCGTTCCTTCGCGGCTTCGCGTGAGGTGTCCTGCCACATAACCCACTCAAGTTTCAAAAGAGTCAGCGTACGCATGAAGTTTCAAAAACGCCCCTCCTCCGCATGCGGGGGAGGGGGCTTTGCGCTTCGTTTGCAATAGAGGCCTTTCTGATACCTGATCCCCGAACAGCCGTGCGCGAAAGCGGGATCCAGAAAAATGCGCTCTCTCAAGGCAAGGATCGCCCCGCCTGTGTGAGCGCGGCAATGATATCACCAACGTCGATTTGACCATCTGCATCCACATCGCGGAGGTAATTCGTCGCATTCGCCATCTGCCCTGATTGCGTGAGTACCGCTAACACATCATTCACGTCCACTTGGTGATCCTGGTTCTCATCTCCAAACAGGAACCCGATGCTCGCGCTGGCCGCGTTTGCCGTGCCATTGACGGTCAGCGTGATTTCCAACCGTGTCCCGTCGGGCACATTCGTCAGGTTCACGACGACCTCGTTGCTGCTAACGTTAATCGTGGTATTGGCGACCGTCCCCGCTCCCGTCAACGTAGCGCTGGCCGAATTCACTCCGGCGTTAAACCGGAACACCACCTCAAACGCGCGATTTGGTCCTGCGGATCGAGGCTCTACCGTGCTGCCGTCCGCGCGGATCGGCAGATCGAATGTGCCGGCACCCCCGTGCACTTTGCGGGAGACGGCTCCCTGGAACGCAACAGGAACAGGAGATGCGGTAAATGTCGCCGAAACGGTGCAGGCTCCGGTAATGGCGCCCGTGGTATAAGAGTGAGCCGAGGTAAACGCGCTACCTCCTGTCACCGACGAGCCGTTGCAGCCGCTGATGGAGGAGATGTAATACCCCTCGTTCGGCGTAACCGTAAACGTATGAGTCGCTCCCAAATTCACCTGCACTGATGTTGGGCTGATTGAGCCGCCAGCTCCGGCGTTGGTCGAGATGGTGTGAGTTGGCGTCCCACCCAACGTCGTAAAGCTGTGGCTGTTGTCGGGAGTCATGGTTCCGCTCGTAGCACCTATGAAGCCCGCGATGTTCACCGTGTAGGTCGTTCCTTCGGCCAATCCGCTGTAATTCCTGTTGTACGTGGTGTTGTTATTACTCCACCAGTCATTAGTGAGCGTCGAGACCCCGCCAGTGAGCGACACCGTGCGGCTGAAGTCGGCGGTGTTCATCGGTTCACTGAAGGTGATCGCGATAGTGCCGCTGAGGGCTACGCCTGTACCGCTAGGCGAAACGCTGACCACATGCGGCCCGGTGATGTTGCGTACCGTAAAGCTCACACCGAAGCTTTCCGAAATACTGTTTGCGCCGCTGATCGTAACCGTCGCGGTGTAGGTTCCCAACGCGAGGCCGGTGTTCGGTCTGACCGTGAAGTTAGCGGTTCCGTTGGTGCTGGTAATACTGCTGATCGTTCCCGTCGAAAGAGTGAAAGCTGTCGTATTTGCGCCGCTTAACGCAACTGTCAACGCACCCGTGGCCTGGCTGCCGGTGTTGGTCACGGTCACGTTCAGCGGGTTTTGCGTTCCATAGCCGGGGGAAGCCGGAGAGAAGATGTACGGAACAGGCGTGACGTTGTGCGATATGCCGTAAACGGAGTTTTGAACAAAACGAACCCTTGCGCCTGCCGCCATGAGACCGGCGCCCGTTGTCGGGCTGGAGGAATCGGCGGTGTAACCGGGCAGCGCAAACGCGATATTGTCAGCAGCGCCAAACCGCGCGATGACCGACTGGTTTTTGGCCGTCGTCAGTCCGTTCAACAGGTTGATCGATCCGAACACAGGAAGCGTTGCTGTGACGGTGCCGGTCGCTGATGGAGCCGGGTCGGCCGTGAACGACACCGACTTCGGAGGTGTGGAGAGCGTAAGGTTGCCCAGCATTAGCGAGACAAACACATTGCCTGCCGCGATATCTTGCGCTGTGCCTGATCCTGTCGCGGTGACCCGTGTCGCTTCGCCATAGATGAGAACGTTATCGCCGCCAATCCCTGCGGCGTTGTCGCCACCACCTGTGGCGGTGACGTTGCCGCCGGTGATCGTTACCGTGCTGCCTACGCCGCTGCTTTTGTCGATGTCGATAGCGACTCCAGCCCAAAGCCTGTTCATGGCTTCTCGTCCTACCGGACCATCAATGTGCACTCCGTCAGCTCTCAGTTCTCCTGGGTTGTCGCGGAAATACGTGTACATATCTGGTCCGGTTGGCAAGCCCAAATCTTGCGTTAACGTACGAATAATCCCGTTCCACTCTGATACGCTGTTAGGGACGTTTGCTGAGAAGGGAATTTGCGCAATAATGGGTTGCTTGCCTGCGGCTCGCAGCATTCCCACAAGTTCGATCAGGTCAAGTCTAAACTGGTTCGTCGCAGTTGCATTCATGGCGCCCCAGCCGGCGTTGTTGGTGCCGATGCCGATGGCCCAAAAGTGTATCCCATCGTTGTGTTCAAGAAAACGAGGAAGCCACGTTCTTAAGCCCACCACCGAATCATTGCCTGATTGTAACGAACCGATGCCCATGTTTAACATGCTGGGGGTGCGCCCCGGCACCAGCCTGTTAAAGGCCTCGCCGGAGTTCCGTTCTCTCGCATAGCTGGCTGCCGTAATGCTGTCGCCGATAAATCCCCATGTATCGCAAGCGACACCGGGATGACACAGACTCAAGTCGTGAATGTCGAATTCGGCAATGCTGGCCGCGCCACCTGTATTCACAAAGCGTATCCATCCTATGTTGTTGCCCGTAATCACATGCGAACGCGCCAACCATTGGTTTGTTACAGGGTTTTTAGGTTGCCCTTGACTGTTTAGCCCAAGATCCGCAAGCGTAAAATTAATACCATCGGATGAAACACGAATTTCATATCTGGTGGGGCCTTGGGTCGTATAGTTAAAGCCGCCGCCCATCCATTGAAACAATATGCGAGTAGGCGTTTGCCGCAACTCAAATGTGACGGTACCGTTACTGGGGATATCGACACTAGTGCCATTCCAGCCTCTATTGTCAGACAGCACTCCGAGGTTTGAAGAAACACCCGCGCTACCCGTTATAGTTGGGATTATCCTCGGCGCCGGAGCAACCCCATTGGCCGCGAACGCAGGCGGACTAACGCCGAACACCGACAGAAGCATCAGCGCCGAGAAAAACCAGACGCCAAGCGCGAGCGGAAAACGCTCAGGACGCCACACCTTGAGGCGGGCAATGTTGCAAACAGAGGTCAACATTTTTGTTCCTTCCTGTTTCGAAAAGCAGTCGTGATGCCTGCGAGTCATTTCTTGTTTCATGGCATACGCTCCTTTTTAGTTCAACCGGTATTGGGTCAAATCGGGCAGTTTGTCAAACGTAATCACGTCGCGGTGGCCGTAGACATGCCGCCTATGATTCAGAGTATTATGCTGGTCGCTGGACCAGTAGTCGTAAACCCATGTCATAAACCACGACCACACCGCGTTATCGGTTAAGCAATGATCTGGGTCGGGGATGTAGCCATTTTCCGTCAGGGCGATGATCATACGATCTCTGTGAGCGACTGGAACCATGTTCAAGACGTGGTCGTACTGACGCTTTCGGCAACGGTCATAGGGGTCAGTAAATTCCGAATGACCAGGGTTTGCAAGATTCGGATATAGCGTAAGATTTGGATCGCCAGGGTGGTAATAAGGCCACTCATTAAAGTAGATATCCATTCCTACGACGTCCACCATCGCGGGATCGGGGAAATAGTCGGGATGCTGCCCGTTCCATACCCAGATGAGGTTGTCGAGACCATGGTCGTTAAAAAGTCCGTACATGTGTGCCCAAAGCGCCTTGAAGGGCTCCGGTCCGCTAGCGCCCCACCACATCCAAGCTCTATCCCATTGCTCGCCGCTCCAATTGGGTGGCCACCCGTGCCCACGGGCTTCATGAAGTGGTCGCCATAGTACGGGAATGCCTTTTTCCTGCAACTGTTTCAAGAGTGCTGCCACCCTTTCCAGATCAGCGCTTATGCGTGCAAAATCTGCACTCGCTTTATCAAGCTGGTTATTTCTCCAGGGAATACGAAAATTGGTCCAATGAGGCTGCCCCGCGTTTTGGGTGTACCAAGAATCCTGGTTTCCAGCCGCCCGCGGCATTCTCCAATGCCAAGTGAACGTTACGATGCCGTTCGTGTTTGGCTTAATCACATTGCCCATGTTAAGCGTGTTGTGATTCCTGCCGTTCCACCAATTGATGGCTTCGTCGATCTGTTGCTGGCCGCCGCGATAGAATGCATCGCTGGTATAAGGAATCTGCATGAAGTCAAAGCCTTTGAGCGCCGGATATCTTTGGGTATCTTGATAAACACGGTTTACCATGTCTGTACCTTGATCATGGTCAGTGTCCATCTGACCAGAGATGATCTTCCTATCACGTTTTTGGTCTCTGAGATAATTCAACAACCGCCGCTTGTTGGCCGCCGCCAAAGAAAGGCTGCCGATACCGCCGCCATCGCCGACGCCCGCGCCGCGGCCGCTACCTGTTGCTCTGACGGTGCCGCTGTTGATGGTGATGACGCCGCCCGTGTCGCTGTTGTTGCCGCCGATGCCTGCACCGCCGCCTTGCGTGGCCGTCGCTTCCAGGGTTCCCGTGCCGCCAATGGTCAGTTTCGCGCCATCGCTTGGAACTTGCAAACCTGCGCGGTTTGCTCCGCTTGTGAGCCTGCTGGTGGATCCCGCCGTCAGCGTCAGGTTGACCGTCGCCCTGCTCCCGACCAAAAAGGCCGCGTTATCGTCGGAGTCGCCCGTCCTCGCGCCGAGGTTAATGTTCACGCCGTTCAGTGTGATGCTGACATCCGTCAGGCCGGACGCCACCGCGATCCGGTCGGTGGTGGTGGTCGTGACCCCCGGCGCCATAGTGATGGTGTAAGCGCCGTTTTGCAGAATGGTCAGAACGTTGGCCGGATAACTCGTTCCGCTTGTTGGGTTGACGCGCAGATCGCCCGTCTGAGAGGTCGGGCTACCTACTTGTGCCAGAAAAGAAATGAGCGCGCCCGCCAGACGGGTACTGCCCGCGTCGTTCAAGTGACTGCCATCGGTGTGGCTCCATTCCGGCGCCAAGACAGGAAAACCAGCGGCGTTAGTAACCGGATTTCCATTTCCATCCGTCGATTCTATTGCGGCCAGGTCGAACACCAAGCCACGGTATGTATCACGCATCCGTTGGTTGAAGTGTTGCCGAACATTGTGGGTGTATGAGGAGCCACTGATATAGAGCGGCACGGTGGAATGCACAATGGTCACGTTGCGATGAGCCGCTTGAAGCGCGTCTATCCTACTTTGATAGTGGTCAAACAACGCGTCCGCGTCTGCCACAGTACCAACGGAACTCGCTCCACCCCATGACTCGAAGTCTATATAGCAAAGCTTGATAAAGGCGATATGGGCTTGATGACCGCCGTTATTCATCAGCGTTTCAAAATCGGCGATTTTCCCTCTGGGATGACCATTGGCGGCATAGCCACTTGAGCTCGTATAAAGCGAGGTGATGCCTGAAGCGTTGGGTTGGGTGCCGCTCCTGATGGGAATGCTTGGCGCAATATTTGCCATTCCGCCTCCCCAGGTACTTTGCCCTCCACGGAGGATGTTGTGCCCCACAGAATTATGGACAAAGAAAACCCTTTTGCCACTAAGCGCTGTTACATCGTCGGCGGTGTATGTGGTTTGCGTCCACGGCGCGCCGCTCTGCGCTTGCGCAGTCAGGCTGAAGGCCGACAGGAACATCAGCGCGAGGAAGGAGCGCCAGAGAGAAAAGGCGCTGCGCGATGTTGTGATTGCCTTGACGGAGGAAGTAAATGTGGTGGCAGACATGGTGTTTATCCCTGAAAAAAAGCGAGCAATGAGAACAATATTCGGGTTCGTTATTCACGTGTTGATGCGTTGCTGTTTAGAATTGTGTGACACTTCATCCGGGATAACTGGTTTGTTACAAAAAACGGGAATGGTTTTTTTCCGGTTTGTGTGTTTATTTCAACACGCCGTAAAAGCGTTTGCTGGTCATCGCCAAGTTAGCACCGATCCTCTTGAGGGGCTTGCTTTTTTGCTATTTTCGGGGGACGATTTTCAGTTTTTCGGCGTTGCGAAGCAGCAATGCTGGATGGTTTGTTGCATGCGCCTTGAAAAGGATGAGAGCAATTCCGTGCCACCTTTGCGTATTTCAAAAAGCGCCGCAGGCGCGCAACATGAGTAACCGTCGGTGGGGCGAGCATCGCGAGCGAAACCGGCGGAAAGCGAACATCCAACACTCCCCCAGCCCTGCAAGGGCTGAATAATGTCTGTTCAGCCCTTGCAGGGCTGGACGA
>JGI20163J15578_10000436_pt1 | contig 17327 bp, 18 predicted proteins | sample TergutCu122P1_FD_15578 | JGI IMG/M metagenome (IMG submission 15578)
AAAGAGGGGTGCCTCTTGACCTGCACGCAGTATACACGACATTGCGTGACATAACCTTACGAAAATGTCCGAAATTCCATTACAATTGTGTTACATGCAAAAAAGGCTGTTGCCAAACTACGAAAGTAGTCAGCAACAGCCTTTTTTGTGTTATTGATTTTCCGGCTCTAAGCCCGGATATTTAGGCATTTTTTTATAGGACGTGTGCAGCCATGCATGCGCATTCTTTCCACCGGGTTCGCCAATTACGTCGCGATACAGTTCTTGTATAACAGGATTTTCATGAGATTTGTGGAGTGGTCTTGTATCAACCGCACCTTTGTGTAAAGCGTCTCCGCGAATTGCCCTGACATCGTTAAAGTTCATAGTAAACCCGTCTAAAATCGGTTGACCGCCGCCGTTAACACAGCCGCCCTGGCAAGCCATAACTTCAATTGCATGATATTGGGCTTCGCCCGCCTTAATACGCTCTAATAACTTTTTGGCGTTTGCAATACCGGATACTACAGCAATTTTGACTTTTTTACCATTCAAATCATACTCCGCTTCCTTAATTCCTTTTGTACCGCGGAGTTCACTAAACTCAATTTTTTCAAGAGTGGCACCTGTAACCTTCTCTACTACAGTACGCAGTGCCGCCTCCATTACGCCGCCGGTAACACCAAAAATGTATCCGGCACTTGTGGATATCCCAAAAGCAGGATCAAAGTCTTCATCCGGCAGGTTTTGAAATATGATGCCGCTGTTTTTAATCATACGTCCAAGTTCCCTTGTTGTAAGAACTACGTCAACATCAAATACGCCGGGNACNGCTTGCTGGTCGGCGCGTCTAATTTCATATTTTTTAGCAGTACATGGCATAATGGACACTACGAAAAGATCTTTGGGNTCAATTCCAAGTTTTTTTGNATAATGAACTTTTAGCATTGCACCAAGCATTTGCTGNGGAGATTTGCAACTTGANAGGTTNGGAATAAATTCCGGATAATATTTNTCNCAGTAACTCACCCAGCCGGGGCTGCAAGATGTGATNATGGGCAGGTTCTGGCCGGATTCCAAGCGGCTTATTAATTCCGCGCCCTCTTCCATAATTGTAAGNTCTGCACCAAATACTACNTCAAATACGTTNTCAAAGCCAAGGCGGCGAAGNGATGCTNCCATCTTGCCTTCTACATTAGTACCTATTGGCATACCAAAGCATTCACCCAAAGCCACGCGCACGGCAGGTGCCGTCATAACAACAACATGCTTAGATTTATCTTCCAAAGCCGCATACACTTTTGCAGTGTCGTCAACCTCTGTTAATGCGCCGGTTGGGCATACAGCAATACACTGGCCGCAATATATACAGGCGGTTTCACCTAAATCCCGCTCAAAAGGAGAGCCTATATGTGTGGCAAACCCGCGCTCATTTGGCCCAATTACAGCCACATCCTGGTTTTCCTTACAAACTGACGAGCAGCGTCTGCATAGTACGCATTTGGAATTATCGCGCACAAGATGGTCGGTAGAACATTCTATTTGCGGCTGCAACTCATCGTCTGCGAAGCGGATGTCGTCAACACCAAAATCTGTAGCAAGCTTTTGTAATTCGCAATTTTGGTTGCGTGTACAAGTTAAGCAATCTTTCCTGTGGTTAGACAGTATAAGTTCCAATGTTAATCTTCGTGATTTCCGCACTTTTTCCGTATTGGTGAAAACCTCCATACCATTTGTAACGGGATAGACACAGGCTGTAACTAAAGTTCTTGCACCTTTAACTTCCACCATACAAATACGACAAGCACCAATTGCATTAATTTCTTTCAGGAAACAAAGCGTCGGTATTTCGATTCCGGCAATCCGAGCCGCCTCTAAAACCGTGGAAGTAGACGGACACTCTATCTCCACACCATTTATTTTTACTTTTACTGTATCCATTCTTGTCACCTCCACATTTATTTCTTAATAATAGCTTTAGGCTTACATTTGTCTACGCAAGCACCGCATTTGATACACTTATCAAGCAAAATTTCGTGGGCTTGTTTTAACTCACCTTTAATTGCGTCAGTTGGGCAAACACGTTTACAAAGTGTACAGCCTATGCATTTTTCCGGGATGATAAAATAGTTTAGCAAGTTTTTGCAAACACCCGCAGGGCAGCGTTTTTCCAGTACATGAGCTTCATATTCTGCACGGAAATGTTCCAAGGTCGAACGTACCGGATTAGGTGCGGTTTGGCCAAGGCCACAAAGAGAGTTTTCTTTTATATGGTCAGAAAGTTCTTCCAAGGCGCATATATCTTCCATTGTTCCGTTACCTTCACAGATTTTCTCCAGAATGTCCAGCATTCTCTTTGTTCCTATCCGACATGGGGTACATTTACCGCAGCTTTCTTCCACAGTAAAGTCGAGGAAGAATTTTGCTATGTCAACCATACAGTTGTCTTCATCCATAACAATAAGACCGCCGGACCCCATCATTGAACCCACACTCATCAAACTGTCATAGTCAATTTTTATATCAATTAAGCTTGCAGGAATACAACCGCCGGATGGGCCGCCTGTTTGTGCTGCTTTAAAGGCTCTGCCATTTGGCACACCGCCGCCTATTTCTTCAACTATTTCCTTTAAAGTTATCCCCATTGGTACTTCCACAAGGCCGGTGTTGGTAATGTTTCCGCCAAGTGCAAATACCTTTGTGCCCTTAGATTTTTCTGTACCCATAGCGGCAAATGCATCTGCGCCGTTTAGCATAATCCATGTGATGTTTGTAAATGTTTCTACATTGTTAAGTACGGTCGGTTTACCAAAAAGCCCTTTAACTGCCGGGAACGGGGGCCTGGGTTTAGGTTCGCCGCGTTTGCCTTCTACGCTCATGATAAGTGCGGTTTCTTCGCCGCACACAAAAGCACCTGCGCCTAAACGAATTTCCAAGTCAAAGCTAAAGTCTGTGCCAAAGATGTTATTCCCCAAAAAGCCGTATTCCCTGGCCTGCTTAATCGCAAGGTCCATTCGCTGTACGGCAATTGGATACTCTGCACGTACATATATGAAGCCTTTGTTTGCCCCAATTGCATATCCTGCAATGGCCATTGACTCAATAATGTTGTGTGGGTCACCTTCTAAAACAGAACGGTCCATAAATGCGCCCGGGTCGCCTTCATCGGCGTTACAACAGACATATTTAACATCGTTTACTTCCTTTGCGGCAAAGGACCACTTTAACCCTGTAGGGAATCCTGCGCCGCCTCTGCCGCGCAAACCGGATTTTGTAATTTCATCAATGACTTCCTGCGGCGAAAGCTTTGTCAGACATTTCGCCAATGCCTCGTAGCCGTCAAAAGCAATGTATTCGTCAATATTTTCCGGGTCGATAACGCCGCAGTTTCTAAGAGAAATACGCAGCTGCTTTTTATAGAACCCTGTATCGTTCAAAGATGCGATAGAATCTTCTTGTACAGTTTCCTGATAAAGCAGTTTTTCTACCACGCGGCCCTTCAAAATATGTTCTTCTACAATTTCTGCCACATTTTCTACTTTGATTTCAGAGTAGAAGGATCCTTCCGGATATACAACTACAATTGGCCCCAGGGCGCAAAGACCAAAGCATCCGGTTAATATTACTTTGGCCTCATTTTCAAGTCCAAATTTTTTAAGATGTACATTAAATTCGTCTATAATTTCTTTACTTTTTGCGGCAACACAGCCGGTTCCGCCACAGACGAGGATGTGATTTCTCACAAAATTCATTTTATGTCATTCCCTTCTTCCGACATTTGACCTTATTTTAAAGCATCAATAGCCCCAACGGTATACTCGGTTACTACCTGGCGGTTTACCAAATGCTCTAGTACCACACGTACTGCTTTTTCCGCGTTCATACCCACATAAGTAACCTTTTCTTTATCCGGTTCAAATACTTCTACAATAGGTTCGTGCTGACATAACCCGATACAACCGGTTTGGCCGATAGTAACATTGTTTAGATTTCTTTTACGGGCCTCTTCTGTAAATGCGTTTAAGACAGGCCTGGCCCCGGCGGCTATTCCGCATGTTGCCATGCCAACTACAACCCGGATATTGTTCTCGTCTTTTTGCCGCAAATCAATTTGGGCTCTCATTTTTTCCCTTATCTCACGAAGTTCTTCAATAGACTTTGCCATTATAATTCCTCCAAATCTCAATTGGTTTCTGAAATAGCTGCTGTTAAATGCTCTCTAATCCAATGGAGTACATCAGGAGCATTCAATGGTACATCTTCTAAAACTTCCCTAATATCTTTTGTGTCAAACCTAAACACATTCATATCTGTCTCGTTAGTGTAAAGAAAATCCACATCCGGCGCACCCTGCACCAAGGTGACAATAGTTTCCGTCATGTCTCCCATGGGTGGTATGTCAATATGCGAACGGGTAAATATGCCTTGCAGCGTAGTTCCCTGTCCGGGTGTACTGCTTATGCAAAAGGTACCGCCGGTAAGTTCAGCTGCCATTTTAAACAGTGGGATTCCCATGCCAATCTGTCTTGTGGTTCGGGTTGTTACAAAAGGTTCCGCCACTTTTGACAAAAGAGCCTGATCCATACCGTAGCCGTCATCTTTTATAGCTATTTCCAGACGATCTTGGCTGATGCTGTCTTTTACCATAATCTGAATGTTTTTCGCTTCTGCGCGCAAAGAATTTTGTACCAGGTCCAAAATATATAGGGAAAGTTCTTTCATTTTGTCCTCCAAGGGCCGCCAAATGTTTAAATACCGGCTTCTTTTTTAGCCTCTTCATCAATATAGCGGTCGATGACAGACTCTATCTCTCCCCTATTCAGCTTACCGTATACATCGTTGTTGATAGTTAAAACCGGGGCCAGGCCGCAGGCACCTATGCAGCGGGTTGCTTCAATAGAGATTTTCCCGTCCGGTGTTATGCCGCCGGATTTACAGCATGTATGTTTGCTGATGTCATCTAAGATGTCACCTGCACCGCGTACATAACAAGCAGTACCCATACATACAGCTATGTTGATTTTTCCTTTTGGCTCCATTGTAAACTGAGAGTAGAAAGATGCGATTCCGTAAACTTCCGTTAACGGAACGCCCAAACCCTCCGCGACAAGGACTTGAACCTCTTCCGGCAGATAGCCAAAAATGTTCTGTGCTTCTTGTAATACCTGTATTGCTGCCCCGGTTTGACCCTTATGGGCATCAATTACAGCTTTTAGTTTCTCTTCTTGTTCCATTGTTTTGACAAATGGGATTGATGTCTTCTTATTAGGCATCGAAATGCTCCCTTCGTTATATTTTTATGCCTAAGTCCTATTCTAACACAGCTTATCTTAAAAGAACACAAAAAATTACATTAAATTGCCCGGATTAGCTCTACATATTTCTATAGTTTGTATAACTTCTTTTGCGAAAAGATGTTTTAACCGAATTTTTCTTTTAGGATCCGGAATTTGATCCAGACGGTGAGCATCAGAGTTGAATATATGCGGCAACGATATTCTATGAGTTTGCTCAAATGCATGACAGTCACATTTTTCTGTTAATTCTATTGCAGGAAATTGCATGGCCGGGTCGTAGAAACCCAAGTTAGAAACAAGTGAAAAAGAGCTTCTGTCTACATGAGCCGGGATTGCCGTCCCCCCATAAGATTTTACAAGGTCATACACCTCGTAAATTTCAATGTCGGCAGCGGAAATAAGAAGCTTTTCTTCCTCTCCCAATACTTGTCCTTGACCATCCATATAAATTTGCCTGCCAAAAATATCTTTTCTATTCCGGATATTAGGAAGTTTTGTATACACATATTTATCGAATTCGTCAGCAGCTTTTAAGTCCGGTAAAAGACAAAGGATATGAACCTCCTCCATTGTAGAAAGTTCCATAGCCGGAACTGCCAAAATACCCACCTGTTCAGCGGCCTCCATGACACCTTTGCAGTTTCGCATACAGTTGTGATCCGCTACCGCGATAATTTCATAACCCGCAAGTGCCGCCATGTTTGCGATATTTTGTGGTGTCATATCGTTGCTGCCGCAAGGGGAAAGGCAGGAGTGAATATGAAAGTCGTAATACAGTTCAAGCATTGGTCAGAAGCTCACCTAAACGGCAAGAAAGTTCGTAGGTAGACAATTGGCTGGTGAAAAGAGGAACCCCCCGTAAATTTGCTTGCATTACCAGAGCATCATCGGGGTTTACATTTTCCGTCAGCACAACACAGGCTACATCAGCCATAAGCGCAACGGCCGCAACATTTTGGTTAGACATGATGGTCATCCAAACAGAGCCTTCCTTTGCACGCCCCATTACCCAACTTAGCATATCCCCGGCATATCCACCTGTGATAAGGGTATTTAACTCTATGTCCGGGGTCCAATTTTTAAGATCCAGACTATATACAAAATCTTTAATTGTCATTTCAAGCACCGTTCTTTCATATGTTATTTACCTTTACGGAATGGCGGAGGTAAATATTCATCAGCATTTCCCGTTTCAGAGAACACTTGCATTCTCTCGCGCATACGGAAAATACAATCATCTTCCGATGCAAAGCCCAATACAACATCTTCCGCAAGTGCCCTGCAGCATGGGGTGCCACAGGCACCGCAATCGAGGCCGGGGAAAAGTTCAATGAGATCGGATATTTTTTTGTATAACTCCATGGCAACCGTGCGGTCTTCTGATAACTGCCAAACAGAGCTTTCTTCAAATAATTTATCCGCCAGAAAAGCCTCATTTTGTAAATCCGATGGTTCCAGCTTATTTATTGACAGTGGCAAATGTTTGATTAGCCGCCTTATTCTAGCCTTTGCTACATATGGGTTTTCTACTGTTAAACAGCCGCCCACACAGCCCTGATTACAAGCCCCAAGCTCTAAAAAACGTGTATTCCGCAGCTTTCCGTCCTCTATATCTTCCAATACATTAATTACATTTTCAATACCGTCTACCGACAAATGATACTCGATGTCAAGTGCCGAAGATTCCCCACCGGATAACGCCCATCCAACCCCGGTCATTCCGCTTTGGACTAAATTGGGTTGTTCGCCACGCCGCATCTTACCTAAAAGTTTCTTGTAAACCTCTGTCATAGAAAACGCGCCGTCGATAACAGTTTTGTGCAAATGTCCGGGGGAACGGATTGCCGTCACTTTGGCAGGGCATGGTGTAATGAAGAATATACCTATTTGTTCATAAGTAAGTCCTGTCTGTTCCATAGCCTCTTCACGGGCGTGGATTGCCGCTATTTCCATTGGGGCAATATATCGTGAAATGTTACCTACTAACCGAGGAAAACGTGTACGGATTAACCGCACAACAGCAGGGCAAGCCGATGATATAAGAGGCATTTCAAAAGACGCCTCTGCAATCTCATGACGCGTAAGTTCCGAAATTATCTCTGCACCTTTGGACACTTCATATACATGGTCAAACCCAATATGTAGTAAACCTGCCAGTACTTGATTAATGTTCTCCAGGTTCCGAAACTGTCCATAAAGTGACGGCGCAGGGAGTGCTATAGTATATTTAAAATCATTTAACCGCTCCATGGAATCGTAAACCGCTTTTTTAGCGTGATTATGGCAAACTTTAATACACTGCCCGCAATCTATACACTTGTTGTCGATAATAATTGCTGTACCACGACGAACTCGTATTGCCTCTGTGGGGCATTGTTTAATGCATGTAGTGCAGCCTTTGCATTTTTCCTTTACCAAAGTAACTGCATGTTCCATACAACTCCTCCTTATTCTCCCCTTTGCCCGATTTGGATTGTTAATGTAGTGCCAATATCTACTTGAGATGTAATGTGCAGCTTGTCCGAATGCCGCTTTATGTTCGGCAGACCCATTCCGGCACCAAAACCTAACTCGCGAATTTCCTGGGTAGCAGTAGAATACCCTTCTTGCATAGCTTGCTCAATGTTTGCGATGCCGGGGCCAGTATCTTTTAGGATTATTTCAATTACAGATTCGTCTATGATAATGTCAGCGACACCCCCACTTGCATGAATTATCATATTTATTTCGCCCTCATACATGCAGATTGCTGCACGCCTAACTGTGTCGCTATCGAAGTTTAATTTTTTCAGTACGCGCTTTACATCGCTGGAAGCCTCTCCTGCAGACATAAAGTCGTCCCCGGCAATATCATAATGAAGATGAAGTTTATTCATAAATTATACGCCCTCCTCTTGAAAGAGCCCCCTGCTATACAGCCTTCCACATGCAGAATACATAGGATATTTTGTTGTCATTAAAACAATTTCCCTGTCTTTCGCAAGGTTTACTACATTTTCATCCGGAGTCTTTCCGCGCACTATGACTATGCAGCACATGTCCATCATTTCCGCAGTACGCACTACTTGTGGGTTTAAAAGCCCCGTTAGTAAAACAGATTGGTTTTTTACAAATGCCAATACGTCACTCATCAAATCAGAGCCGCAAGCCGCTTGGACTTCCCGCTCCAGATGTTCCTCCCCACTAAGGATTTTAGCATTTAAGATGTCTCGTACTTCCCAAAGTTGCATATTACTAACCCCTTCCGTTAGATAAGTTAATACATCATATTGTCTACTATACCGTTTTTTACAATAATTTCAAGAGCCTTTGCTTTAAAAATTCTGCGATATTTTACGGTATATTTCATTAAACATTGCCGTATTATCATCAAACAACCATATCACAGCCGCGTTAAACGTCTGCGCTAACTCGTATCCCTCGTCCAACGAGAGAATAAACAATGCAGTAGAAAGCATTTCTGCTGTTGTTACACTCTCATGAATTACACTTACAGCGGCAAAATTCGCCGCAGGCATAAGTGTTATCGGGTCAATTATGTGACTATACGGCACACCGTCAATAATAAATCTTCGATAGTGATTCCCGCTTGTGGCAGCAGCCATATCCCGTACCTGAACTACGTCATACATTCCGCCGGTTTCGGGATCTCTTATACCAATATTCCAAGGCCGCCCACCCCCTGTCATAGATTCCCCAATCGCAATTACATCTCCTCCCGCATCAATTACTGCCGAAGCAACACCTCTTTCCCTAAGAATATTTGCAACCCTATCTACAGTAAATGCTTTTGCAGTTGCCCCAACATCCAAAAGCATTCCCTCTCGTGCCAAAAAAACTGTGCCCGCTTCTTCGTCTATAATCAAATCCTTAATATTAATAAAGCTTGCAGCTTCGCGTAAAGCGTCGTACGAAGGAACAACCATGTTTTCCGGGTTTGAAATGTTATGCATCCGGTATTGGTGCCAGATTGATAAAACAGGCCCCAGCGCAATATTTAAAATGCCGCCGGTGTAAAAATACGCCTGCTTAGAAAAAATAAGTAAATCAATTATTGCAGAGTCTACAACCACCGGCACAATACCGGCGTTATCATTTATGGTGCGTATGTTGTTTACGCCGGGATAACTGTTAAAAATATCGAAGAGAATATGATACCGCTCAAAAGCCTGCTGAAATACCTTGAAGTGTTCGTCAAATTCTTCTTGTGTTTCGGTATACATTGCAATTTGTACATAGGTGTCAAATGTTTCAAAAAAACCGCCTCTGTGCCTTGTAAGGCTTGTACGCGAGTTGTTACCGGGCGAACACCCCCCTATAATGAACACCGCTGCCACAACAATTAACACTGCCAGAAAAAATTTTGTCATGTGTTTGGTACCTCATTATTCTCTTAAATTAATTGCATTAAATAGCGGCAAAGTAACTTTTAGTAAAATTCCTGTTATAACGCCTGTAACGATTCCGAAAATAATCATTATTGGCAGGTAACTTATAAAAATAAAACTCCCGACAACCGGCACCATTGCGCCAAGCTGGCCCAAGTTATGGGCAAGTGCCCCCGCGACACTAATTGCAACATACGAAATTTTATCTTTAAAAACCGACACAAGTAAAATAATTACTACAATAGACAAAACCCCGCCGCAAAAGCTAAGCAGCCCGGCAATCGGGCCCCGTGTTAATAACACAAACAAAGATTTCATGATACTTAATGTAAATGCAGACTTTTTACCGACAAAAAGCACACAATACATAGTTACAATATTAGCAAGTCCCAATTTTACGTGGGGCGGCAGTAGCAACACTGACGACAGTATAAATTCGAGCCAGGAAAGTACAACAATAACCGAAAGCATTATTCCCAAAAACGCAACATTTCTTGCCTTATTCATTCGAATACCTCTGTTAATCTAAAAAGAAGTCAATGCCGTCGCCGTCACATACCGGATTTACAATAAATAAAACCACACGGTTTGGCAGACAAACAGATGATTGCCCGGCTATATGTAAAAAGCCGTTTCTTACACAAATTTGGTCTGGGCAATCGGATTTATAAAAAGCAATACGGCCACTTTGTACAATAAATTCAATAGCAGAATGTTCCGCAAGAGAAAACACCACGTCCTCGTCAAGAGATATAGTTTTAACTATTTCTCCATACATTCTTATTTCTGCTTGTATGCCGGTGTCGTTGGCTCTGATTATGGTAGAAAATACATAAACACAAAGAGCCAGTATTACTACAACGCCTATTACAAATAATTCAGTTGTACTGATAAGTTTGCGTTTATCCATTGTGTATCCTCTCCCAAAGCATAACAAAATTATAACATTTATATTTCCGATGTCTACAAAAAGTACGCGGTTAATTCAGTTGACTCGATTTTCGAGTCAGCTGGGGTTGTTATGGACATAGTAGTGAACTTGCGCGGTTTTTATTGCTTTTTCCACATAAAAACCGTATAATGCATACGGGTTATGTATAAATAAAATTTGGGAGGATATAAATTTTGAACAAATTACATCTAAAAACTACCCCGCCCGTTGACAGAACGGTTAATAACTTATATGCCGGGCTTAAGCGTCGGGTTGCGTCCGGGGAACGGGGAGCTTGCCCGGTAGACTTAACCGCAGTATTTCTTCGGCTGTGTCAGTCGCAAAGCTGCGGTAAATGTACACCATGCCGTGTGGGCCTTGATAGAATGACAATACTGCTCGACAATATGCTAAGCGGAAACGGTACTGCTGAAGACATTAAATTGTTGAAAAAAACCGCTTCTGCCATTGCCGATTCTGCAGATTGCGCAATTGGGTTTGATGCCGCACAGTTGGTTCTTGGCTGTGTTGAAACGTATAATAAGGATTTTCAGTCCCATACCACAACCGGCGAGTGCCTAACAAAGCACCAATCCGTCCGTTGCGCATGGAACTGCCCTGCTCAGGTTGACATTCCCGGATACATAGCCCTTTGCGCTAAAGAGCGATACACAGACGCAGTTCGCCTTATCCGGAAGGACAACCCCTTCCCAAGCACATGCGCCCTTGTTTGCGAATACCCCTGTGAAGAATTTTGCAGGCGTGGGATTATAGACGAAGCCGTTAATATCCGCGGTATTAAACGTTCTGCAGTTGACCGTGCCGGGGAAGTGCCCCCAGAGCAATGCGGCACACCCACCGGTAAAAAAGTTGCCGTAATTGGCGGCGGCCCCGCCGGGCTTAGCGCGGCATATTACCTTTCCCTTATGGGCCACAAGGTTACCGTTTTTGAAAAACGCCAAAAACTTGGCGGAATGCTGCGTTACGGAATCCCGGTGTACAGGCTGCCGGATAAATATCTGGATTATGACATAAATGCCATAATAAATACAGGTGTAGACGTAATAATGGGTGTAGAAATAGGAAAAGACAAAAGCTTAGACGAACTGCGAGCGGAGTTTGACAGCGTATTAATTACCATAGGTGCCCATGGCAACAAGGAACTTAAAATCCCCGGAGAAGATTTAAGGGGCGTATATTCTGCCGTGCAGCTTTTGTCCGACATGGGCGACGGCAACCCGCCGGATTTTACAGGTAAGAATATTGTTATAATAGGCGGCGGAAACGTGGCAATGGACGCCACACGTACAAGCGTACGGCTGGGCGCGAATTCTGTAAGATGCGTTTACCGCAGGCGCATATCAGACATGACTGCCCTTCCCGCAGAAGTTGAAGGTTCTATTTCCGAAGGCGCAGAACTTATAGCACTAAAAGCTCCGGTACGTATCGAAGATGACGGCAACGGCAATGTAGCCGCTCTTATTGTGCAGCCACAGATAATTGGCGGGTACAGGGGCGGGCGTCCGATGCCACGCAATGCGGATAAACCGGAAGAACGCATAGATTGTGATGTTGTAATAGTGGCAATCGGCCAGACAATAGAATCGGAATATTTTAAAGACCGGGGCATAGAACTTGAGTGGGACCAGCTAAAGGCAGATTTAAGCTGCGCAATCCCCAACATGCCGGGCGTGTTTGCAGGCGGAGATTGCTCTACAGGGCCTGCTACGGTTATCAAAGCCATAGAAGCAGGCAAAGTTTCTGCTGCCAACATAGACCGGTACCTTGGTTTTTCCCATCAAATCTCTGTTGATATTGAAATTCCGCCTGCTTCCCACAAACTTAAAGCCCAGTGCGGCCGGGTTGCGGACAGAGAGCGTGAAGCCTTAAGCAGGAAATACGATTTTGAGATAGTAGAGCTGCCAATGTCGGATGAAGAAATGGCACAGGAATGCTCGAGATGCTTACGCTGCGACCATTTTGGCATGGGCGCGCTTAGAGATGGGAGGGTTGTAGCATGGTAGTTACAATTGATAATAAACAGCTTAATATAAAAGAAGGCACAACAATTTTAGAAGCCGCCAAATCTGCCGGTGTAAAAATACCGACCCTTTGCTACATGAAGGATATATGCGAAGTTGGAGCCTGCCGTGTGTGTCTGGTAGAAATTGAAGGCGACGACAGGTTATCCGCCGCATGCAACATGGTTGCGGAAAATGGCATGATAATCCATACAAACAGCCGCCGCGTACTTGACGCAAGGCGCGTTAATGTTGAACTCGCGCTTTCCGCACATAATATGAATTGTACGACGTGTTCAAGGAATCTAAACTGCACACTACAAACCATTGCCAACGAGCTAAATATTGCGGATGTACCCTACGAAAATAAACCGCGCCATGATAAATGGCCGGAGGATTTCCCGTTAATTCGCGATTCATCAAAATGCGTAAGTTGCATGAGATGTATAAACATATGCGACAAATTACAGTCGTTAGGCGTTTGGAATACACGCGGCGCGGCAGCGCACCTTAATGTAAATGTTGCCGGTGGCAAAGCAATTACAGAAAGCGATTGCTCCCTTTGCGGCCAATGCGTAACCGGTTGCCCCGTTGGCGCGCTTAGTGCCCGGGACGACACCGCCAAAGTTTTTGACGCAATATATGACCCGGAAAAAGTAGTTGTTGTACAGGTCGCGCCTGCTGTACGCGCCGCCTGGGCGGAAGAGTATGATGGCGCAAGTGCCGGGCAAATGGTTGCGGCTGTACGCGCGCTTGGTGTGGATTATGTATTTGACACGGGCTTTGCGGCCGACCTTACGGTTATGGAAGAGGGCAACGAGCTTTTACAGCGCGTAAAAGAAACACATTCGATGCCATTACTCTCCTCATGCTGCCCCGGTTGGGTGCGCTTTGCAAAATCCCAATACCCGGAATTGGTCCCTCACCTTTCTACTGCAAAATCTCCGCAGCAGATGTTTGGCGCAATTACCAAAACGTGGTTTGCCAACCGCAGTGAAATTGACCCGGCCAAAGTCTTCTCCGTATCTATAATGCCATGTATAGCCAAAAAACACGAATGCGCTTTGCCCGGCATGAGCAGTACAGAACACGGGCAAGATGTTGACGCCGTAATAACGAGCCGCGAATTTATGCGGATGCTTAAAACCCGAAATATTAATGTATGTACACTGGCAGGCGAAAATTTTGATGACCCCCTTGGCACAGGAGTATCGGTTATTTTCGGTACTTCCGGCGGTGTAACGGAGTCGGTGCTGCGTTCCGCCCACTATTTTGTCACCGGCAGCAACCCGCAGCCGGACGCGTTCTCTGCCCTGCGTGCCACATCTAATTTGTGCGAGACAACCATAGACTTAAACGGTACACCTATACGTATTGCCGTAGTAAGCGGGCTTGCAGCAGCGCGGGAACTTATTGAAAAAATAAAGACCGGCAAAGCCGCCTACGATTTTGTTGAAGTTATGGCCTGCCCCGGCGGCTGCGTTTGTGGCGGCGGACAGCCAATTTATAGCGATTTTGAAACTACGCCAGAGCGCGCGCCGGTGCTGCGCGATGTGGATAAAGGGGCGACAAACAGACTGCCTCACGACAACCCGGCGATTAAGAAAGTTTATGATGAATTTCTGAAACAGCCTTTGTCTGATAAAGCCCACGAGCTGCTGCATACCGACCATGGTTTGTGGAATATGCGTTAAATTGCGAATATTGTAGACAGGCTTGCTTCATATGTGCAAATATGTGCATGGCGTAATAAAGTAGTCCTTCCACTTCCTAAAAAAAGCTGCAGCGGTGTGGCGCAAAAAAATCTACTGAGAGGAGTTTTCTAAGTGGAAACAGGATGCAAGAGCAAGTATTTAATCATGGTATTTTCTTTAATTGTTATTTGTTTTGTAGTTTTATCGGTGGCAAAAGGTGTGCAGGCCCGCCCATTGATGCAAGATGGCTTTGTTTTGGAGAGCGAACATTTTATATGGAATGCAGGTACATCGTACTTAGTGGGGAATATATCGCCAGAAAATTTTGCGATATTTTTGTCGTTAATTGATGAAGCGTATATAATGATGTATGAACTTGTTGGGGAAAAACCATTTGGCGGTGCAAAAATACCCATAGAATCTACAACCGAGCATTGGGGTGCCGCAACTTGGGATGGTCGGATACTATGGAGTTCCCGCACCATACCGGAGGCAATGCGTAACAAAGAGGCAAATAATATTGCCGAAACGCGATTGACAGGCTAGCTTATATTACACGAACTAGGGCATATTTTCCATATGTTTGATGGACGGGAACAGCAATGGCTTTTTTGCATGGAAGTGATTGCATCGCTTAATGGTTTTTATGTGCTTGAACGTGGGAACTTCTCAAGAATTATGAATGGTCAACTCGTAACAGGAAAAGCCAGTATTAATCGTGACCTTCCTCTCTTGATTCAAAGATATGAAACAGGGGATTTAGTTTATGATGAGAACAATTTTTTATATTGGGGCGAGAAGCTTCTAATTCCTTTTATGCGTGCGTCAAACTGGGAGCCATTGAGACTTACGTATAGATATTTTTTAACGATTTCTGACCCATCTCATGTTATTATTAGTGAGTATACTTATGTAAACCGAGAATACGCTACTATGTGGAGGTTTTTTGATAAGTTAGCTTATTTCAACAATGGTACAGGCCTTGAAAATTATATGCCAAGTACGATATATTCCAGCCTTCGTGCTGCATACCCCGTTATAACAACAAGACGCACTTCCATTGGAAGAAATGAATTTCAACACAGACAATTTGTTTCGGTTGAGATACCCTACGGCGTTGAATCCATATACGGTTGGGCATTTAATAATAACCATATGTTGGAGACAATAATCATCCCAAGAAGCGTGACATTTATAGATGGTTTCGTTTTTGTTGATAACCATTCGTTGAGGAATGTTTATATTCATGCGCGAAATATTGAGTTTGATAGTAACGCATTTTGGGAAGGTTGGGATCGACAAGGATTCCGTTTCCGCGATAACCTAACAATCCACGGTTACTCCAACAGTGATGTAGAGACAATGGCAAGGGAACGGCGTCTTAACTTCATAGCCTTTGACGCACCCGCTCAAGATGAGCTGATCTCTACTGTCACCCGCACTCTGCGCTTTGCCGTAGACAACGCCACTTTTCTAGACAACGATATAACCCACACTCTGGAAGCCGCCCCTTTTATACAAAATGACCGCACAATGGTTCCCCTTCGCGTTATTAGCGAGGCTCTTGGCGCAGTTAATCTGACATTTAACGCAGGTGTAATAACATTTGTCATTGATGGACAGTCTTTCACAATGACAGTTGGCAAAACTTTGCCCGGCAACATGGGTATGCCTGTTGTTGTGGCAGACCGTACTTTTGTGCCGCTTGCGTTTATCGTAAGTGAAATGGGTGCTACAGCCCGTTGGGATTCTACAGCCCGCGCGGCGTATATTTATGTCGACTAGGTGATCTATGTGAAAATTCGAAAATCGAGACAAGTAATTTTTTCCTTATAAACGGCGAATTTCTTTCCTACATTGCAGATTATGTACGTAGGTGAAAAAGCGCGAAAAGAATAAATTATTTCACTTAAAAAGCGGCTCCGCCGCACGTTTCGTACAGACTAATTTCCTAGCAGATGAAAAATTCCGTCGGTGATTCTGTATCACTGACGGAATTTCGCGTGTATCTTACGTAATCCATTGTAATGAAACAACCACTACACAAGTGCCCGTATACACTTAGTAGGGCAAATACCTACACAATGCCCGCAATCGGTACATTTCTCATAATCTATTTTTGCAAGGTTGTTTTCAACAACAACCGCTTTCTCCGGGCATTCACGCATACATCTTCCGCAACCAAAGCAGCATTTTGTGCATTTCTTTCGTACTGCTGCCGCCTTTTCTATATTACTGCATAAGACATGGGTTTTTGACTCTCCGTTTTGTATTGAAATAATTTTATGCGGACAAGCGGCAACGCACAAGCCACAGCCTGTACAAAGATTACGATTCACTCGAGCAAGCCCATTTGTTACGCAAATCGCGTCAAAAGGACATACCAATTTGCAGTCACCATAGCCGAGACAGCCGTATGCGCAAGCACTTTCGCCGCAAAAAACTGTTGCGGCGGCGTAACATGATTGTATGCCTGTGTAGGTCATCTTTTTCGTTTGTGTGTCGGCGTCACTGCCGCAAAGAATTACGGCAACTTTGCTGGCAACTGCTTCGCTTTCTATACCAAGGACTGCGCTTATTTGCGCAACAACGTCTGCCCCGCCCGGTGTGCAAAGGTTGCTTTTTGTTTCAGAGTTTTCAATTAAAGCAGACGCGTACCCTGCGCAGCCGGGAAACCCACACGCACCGCAGTTAGTACCCGGTAGGGCGGCGTTAATTTTTGTTACGCGCTCGTCAACCGCAACGTACATAATCTTTGATGCAATACTTAAAATGGCGGCACATACTATGCCAATTACCGTTATTAATAAAACCGCTATAAGTACAGTGTGCATATCTTACCTCCTGCCCTATCCAAATAAATTTTCTGCCACACCGGCAAAACCGAAAAATGCCAAAGACAAAATAGCCGCAGAAATTAGGGCAAGTGGCAGCCCTTTAAACGATGCAGGCGGGTTCGCGCTGTCTGTATATGTGCGGATACCGGAAAACAATACCATTGCAAGCAAAAAGCCCAG